>Ga0209793_1000170_pt1 | contig 115774 bp, 112 predicted proteins | sample EBPBio122009_DNA_FD_185863 | JGI IMG/M metagenome (GOLD analysis project Ga0209793, IMG submission 185863) | Wastewater treatment Type I Accumulibacter community from EBPR Bioreactor in Madison, WI, USA - Reactor 1_2/2/2009_ DNA (SPAdes) (version 2) | ecosystem: Engineered > Bioreactor > EBPR...
CGCCTTCCAGGCCGCCGCGAACGGTCATGCCGTTGAACCCGCCCGAGGTCTGGGCGTAACCCAGATACAGCCCGTTATACAGCGCCCGATCGATCCCCGCCCCGCCCGTGATGGTGTCAGAGCCGGAGCCGCCGACCAGGGTGTCATCGCCCGAGCCGCCGTCCAGCCGGTCGTTGCCGTCGCCGCCACGCAGGATGTCGTTCCCATCGCCGCCGTCGAGCACGTCGTCGCCGCCCAGGCCGTTCAGAACGTCGTTTCCGCCCATGCCGCTGAGGTTGTCGGCGAAGTCCGTGCCGGTCATCGTATTGGCGTCGGCGTCGCCGGACTGGGTCACGCCGCTTGGCGTCGGGGGAGTACCTGGAGCGGATATGGTCTGATCGGCGAATCGCAGGAATTCACAGTTTGATACGACGTCCGTGCCGCTCCAGTGCGTCACGGTGGCGGTCGTGCCGCTCCAGGTGACGATGTAGCTGATGCGATTGCCGCTGAAGACGGCCGTATCGACACCTGCTCCGCCGTCCAGGATATCGGCGCCATCGCCCCCGTCGAGTTTGTCGTCACCGGTGCCGCCATCCAGGGTGTCGTTGCCTGTTCCCCCGGTCAGGAGGTCTTCGCCGTCGCCACCGCTGCAGGAATCATCTCCGGCGTCGCCCCGTAGATCGTCGTCGCCGGACTCGCCGTGAAGGACGTCATTTCCGGCTCCACCGATCAATAGATCGCTGCCGTGTCCGCCCCAGAGCCGGTCGGCGTCATCGCCGCCGTCCAGGTGATCATTTTCGAAACCGCCACGCAGGTTGTCGTCGCCTGCTTCACCATAGAGATAATTTCTCGCGCCCGAACTGATGCCTGTCACGACGTCATGGCCGCCGCCCGCGAGGACGTACAGCCGACTGTCGGAACCCATCGAGACCAGTCCGCCAAAATCGAACACATTGTTATCCGACGTGCCGTTGACCTGTTGGCTGCCCTGACCGAGGCGTTCGAAGCCGTTCGCTGCGGAAAAGGAATCCAGGACCGCCTGACCGGTGAGGGTGTCGAGACCCGCGCCGCCCTGCACGGACGTGATGGTTCCGTTGATCTCGACGACATCATCTCCATCGCCCGCGTCGATCGTATCGCGTCCTCCCCAGGAGTAGGACTGGATGTAGTCATTGCCGGCGCCGCCAAAGATGACGTCGTCTCCGTCGCCGCCGTAGAGCCTGTCGTTGCCATCGCCGCCGTACAGCGTGTCATTGCCTCCATCGCCGTAGAGTTCGTCGTCGCCGCCCATGCCGTACAGGGTGTCGTCGCCGTCGGCTTCGTAGGAAGCGCCAAAATCACCATGGAGGATGTCGGCGGTGTTTCCAGCGCCGCCGATCAGTGTGTCCCTGCCTGGCCCACCGTTGGCCCGCAATATGGTTCCTCGACCTCCTCCTAGGGGTTTTGCCGTCAATCCACTGAAGTCCAGCAGATTGTCGCCCGAAGTACCGCAAAAATAGGCATGAGGGGTTTGGATCGTGAAATGTTCAAATTCATTGGCGGAGGAAAAGGAAGATATGATCAGTTGTCCAGCGAACAGATATAACGTGTCTATACCTATGCCGCCTTGCAGAACGCTGACTGTCTGATCACCAGACAGTACGACGAGATCATCTCCGCCTTCACCGTATATTTCATCATCGCCAGGGAACGGCTCGTACTCACCGATGTGAATCGTGTCGTTGCCGTCACCGCCTCGCAAAACGTCTGAACCCAGCCCCCCGATGAGGTAGTCAGCGCCCGCACCGCCTTCAAGATAGTCTTCGCCGTCTCCCCCTGAGAGGATGTCGTCGCCGTCCTGACCAAACAAGCGGTCGGCGCCTCTCATGCCGAGGAGAACATTGGCGGCGGCGTTACCATAGAGGGTGTCGTCGAAATTCCCGCCCACGAGATTTTCGATCCCGATCAGGGTGTCGCGCCCCTGTCCCGTCACCTGCGGGACTCCCATGATTGAAAGGTCAACGGTGACGCCGGTCCCAGCGGAAGCGTAGCTGGCCGTATCGCGGCCGAGGAAGATCGCAACGCCGTCGACCAAGGCTGGCGACTCGCCATCATCGCCGCCGTTCAGAACGTCGTCGCCATCGCCTCCTTCAAGAAGGTCATTACCGGCGCCTCCGAACAGTTGATCATGGCCTCGGCGCCCGTCGATGACATCATCACCACTGGTGCCCGTCGGGCCGTTGATGATGTCGTCGTCGTCTGTGCCGGTCAGGGTGTCGTCGCCTTCCGTCCCCGTGATCGTCGGCATACCCGCGCTCCCTCATTCCGAGCGCGCGCCCATGCCGCACGCCCCGCGCGACCGTCGCCGATCACGCGGGGGTTGTGAAGGCTCTATTTCAGATTACCGCCCGAACTTCTGGAACTTGATCCGGTGGGGGATCAGGCTGTCGGCGCCCAGGCGGCGTTTCTTGTCTTCTTCGTAGGCTTCAAAATTGCCTTCGAACCATTCGACGTGGCTGTCGCCCTCGAAGGCCAGGATGTGGGTGGCCAGGCGGTCCAGGAACCAGCGGTCGTGGCTGATGACCACGGCGCAGCCGGCGAACTCCTCCAGCGCCTCTTCCAGGTTCTGAAGCGTCTCGATGTCCAGGTCGTTGGTCGGTTCGTCGAGCAGGATCAGATTGCCGCCGGCCGCCAGCGTCTTGGCCAGGTGGACGCGGTTGCGTTCGCCGCCCGACAGCAGGCCGACCTTCTTCTGCTGGTCCGTGCCCTTGAAGTTGAAGCTGCCGACATAGGCGCGGGAGTTAATCTCGCGCTTGCCGACCATCATGATGTCGGTGCCGCCGGAAATGACCTGCCAGATGGTCTTGTCGGCCTCCAGGTCGTCGCGCGACTGGTCGACATAGGCCAGCTTGACCGTCTCGCCGACCTTGATCGAACCGGCGTCAGGGGTTTCCTGGCCGGTGATCATGCGGAACAGGGTCGACTTGCCGGCGCCGTTCGGGCCGATCACGCCGACGATGCCGTTGGGCGGCAGCTTGAACGACAGGTCCTTGAACAACAGCTTGTCGCCATAGGACTTCTCCAGCCCCTCGACCTCCAGCACCACATTGCCCAGGCGCGGGCCAGGCGGGATCTGGATGACGGCGTGGGTCTGGGCCTTGGCCGAGTTCTCCTGCTCGGCGACCATCTTCTCATAGGCAGCCAGACGGGCCTTGGATTTGGCCTGACGGGCCTTGGCGCCCGAGCGGACCCATTCCAGTTCGCGGGTCAGGGCGCGCTGACGGGCCTCGGACTCGGACTGTTCCTGGACGACGCGCTTCTGCTTGGCTTCCAGCCACGAGGAGTAGTTGCCCTCGTGCGGGTGGCCCTTGCCGCGGTCCAGCTCCAGCGTCCACTTGGTCACCTGATCCAGGAAGTAGCGGTCGTGGGTCACCAGGATGACGCAGCCGGGGAAGGCCTCCAGGTGGTGCTGAAGCCAGGCCACGGACTCGGCGTCCAGGTGGTTGGTCGGTTCGTCCATCAGCAGCATGTCGGGCTTGGACAGCAGCAGGCGGGCCAGGGCCACGCGGCGCTTCTCACCCCCCGACAGGTTGGTGGTCATCCAGTCGTCCGGCGGGCAGCGCAGGGCGTCCATGGCCATTTCGATGCGGCTGTCGATGTCCCAGACATCGCCGGCGTCGATCTTTTCCTGGAGGGCGGTCATCTCCTCCATCAGTTCGTCGGTGTAGTTCTCGCCCAGTTCGGCGGCGACGGCGTTGAAGCGGTTGACCCACTGCTTCTCTTCGCACCAGGCCTCGACGTTCTCGCGGACGTTCAGATTGGGATCGAGCTGCGGCTCCTGCTCCAGATAGCCGCGCTTGACGCCGTCGGCGGCGCGCGCCTCGCCGTTAAATTCGGTGTCCAGGCCCGCCATGATCTTCAGCAGCGTCGACTTGCCCGAGCCGTTGACGCCGACGACGCCGATCTTGGCGTCGTTGTAGAAGCTGAGCCAGATGTTCTCGAAGACCTTCTTGCCGCCGGGATAGGCCTTGGTCAGGCCCTGCATCTGGAAAATATATTGCTGCGCCATGGGTGCGGTGCGCCCTGTCTCTGTCGGATCGGATGGGGAGGTTGGCGCGGGATGTAGCGACCGCCGCGCCGTTCCGCAAATGACTAGCGGCCCAGCGCGGCGGTTTGATGGCTGACCCGAGGCGGCCTATTCGGCCGGGGAGGACTCGGGGACGGTCTGGGGTTTGGCGGCGCCCGGCATCCGGGCCGCGATCCAGCGGCACAGGACGTAGAACACCGGGGTGAAGATCAGGCCGAAGACGGTGACCCCCAGCATGCCCGAGAACACGGACGTGCCCAGCGACTGACGCATCTCGGCGCCGGGACCGGTCGCCACCATCAGCGGCACGACGCCGAAGATGAAGGCGAACGAGGTCATCAGGATCGGCCGCAGACGCGCCTTGGCCGCCGACACCGCCGCATCGAAGCGGTTCATGCCCTCGTCCTCGGCCTGTTTGGCGAACTCCACGATCAGAATGGCGTTCTTGGCCGCCAGGGCGATCAGCACCACCAGCCCGATCTGGACCAGGATGTTGTTGTCCAGGCCGCGCAGGTTCACCCCGATCATCGCCGCCAGCAGACACATCGGCACGATCAGCACCACCGCCAGCGGCAGGGTGAAGGCCTCGTACTGTGCGGCCAGCACCAGGAAGACGAAGCCGACGGCCATCAGGAAGATGATGGTCGCCCCGCCCGACGCCTGCTTCTCCTGCAGGGCCAGGCCGGTCCATTCGTAGGAGAAGCCGGACGGCAGGGCCTGTTCAGCCATGGCCTCCATGATCTCCAGCGCCTGGCCCGACGACACGCCCGGCGCGGCCGATCCCTGCAACTCCGACGCCGGGAACAGGTTGTACCGCACCACGCGCGACGGGCCGGAATCGTTGGCCAGGGTCGCGACCGAGCCGATCGGCACCATGGCGCCGGAGGCCGAACGGGTCCTGAGGTTGGCGACGTCGGCGATGTCGTCGCGCGACGACGGCTCGGCCTGGGCGGTGACCCGGAAGGTCCGGCCCAGGAAGTTGAAGTCGTTGATGTAGGACGAACCCAGATAGGTCCCCAGGGTGGCGAAGACGTCCGCGGGCTGGACCCCCATGGTCAGGGCGCGGTCGCGGTCGACGTCGGCGGTGATCCGGGGCGAACCGGTGTTGTAGGTCGAGAAGACCTGCTGCACCTCGGTCGGCGCCTGGGCGGCGGCGCCCATCATGGCGAAGGTGGCGCCTTCCAGCGCGCGATAGCCCGCGCCGGAGGTGTCCTGGATCATCATCTGGAAGCCGTTGCCGTTGCCCAGACCCTGGACCGCCGGGGGGGCGATGACGAAGATCTGCGCATCCTTGATGCCCGAGGTCGCGCCGGTGATGGCCCCGGCCAGGGCGGCGGCGGACTGTTCCTTGCCGCGCTGGCTGTGCGGGTCCAGCCGCACGAAGATGGTGCCCGCGTTCGAGCCGAACGAGAAGCTGGTGCCGTCCAGGCCGGCGAAGGCGACGGCGCCTTCGACGCCTTCGGTGGCGCGAATGGTCTGGACCGCCTGGGTCATGACCTCGTCGGTTCGCTCCAGCGCCGAACCGGGCGGCAGTTGCACGACGCCGATCAGGAAGCCCTGATCCTGGTCGGGAATGAAGCCCGAGGGCGTCGCCATCAGACGCCAGCCGGTCAGGCCCAGCAGGATGCCGTAAACGACCAGCATGACGGCGCCCATCCGCACCGCGCGGGCGGTGAAACGGCCGTAGCGATCCGATAGCCAGTCGAAGCCCTCGTTGAATTTCCGTCCGGCCCAGCCCGCGTAATAGAGGATCTTGCCGACCAGATTGCGCGGCTTCTGCTCGTGATCGTCATGGGGCTTGTGCGGCTTGAGCAGCAGGGCCGCCATGGCCGGGGACAGGGTCAGGGACACGAACAGCGAAACCACCGAAGCGGTCGCGATCACCACGGCGAACTGCCGATAGAAGATGCCCGGAATGCCCGGCACGAACATGGTCGGCACGAACACCGACACCAGCACCAGGCCGATGGCGATCAGCGCCCCGGACACCTCCTGCATCGACTTGTAGGCGGCCTCCTTGGGACTGAGACCCTCGCGGATGTAGCGTTCGACGTTCTCGACCACGACGATGGCGTCATCGACGACGATGCCGACCGCCAAGACCAGGGCGAACAGGCTGAGCGAGTTGATCGAATAGCCCAGCGCCAATTGCACCGCGAAGGTGCTGACCAGGGCGACGGGAATGGCGACGATGGGGATCAGGGCGGCGCGCCAGGTCTGCAGGAAGACCAGCACCACCAGAACCACCAGCACGACGGCCTCGATCAGGGTGTGTTCGACCGCCGTCACGGATTCGGCGACGAACTCGGTCGGATTATAGGCGACGCTCAACTCCATCCCGGGGGGCAGTTGGGCGCGGACGGTCTCCATTTCGGCCATCACGCGCTCGGCGGTGCCCAGGGCGTTGGCTCCCGGCTGCTGCACGATGGCGATGCCGACGCCGCGCTGGCCGTCGAAATAGCCGCGGATGCCGTAGTCCTGGGCGCCCAGCTCGACCCGGGCGACGTCGCGCACGCGGGTCACCCGGCCCTGGGCGTCGGTCTTGATGACGACGTCGGCGAACTGGTCAGGGTCGGTCAGGCGGCCCTGGACCTGGACCGGCAGTTGGAAGGCGGCGGCGTTGGTGTCGAACGGCGGCTGGCCGATGGAGCCTGCGGCGGCCTGAACGTTCTGGGCGCGTAGGGCGGCGACGATGTCCGGCCCGGTCAGGCCGCGCGCGGCGGCCTTGTCCGGGTCGATCCAGATCCGCATCGAATAGTTGCCGCCGCCGAAGATGGAGACGTTGCCGACCCCTTCCAGGCGCAAGAGCCGGTCGCGCAGCGTCGACTGGGCGTAGTTGCCGATATAGTCGATGTCATAGGCGCCGTTGGGGGCCGTCAGCCCCAGGATCATCAGGAAGCCGGATTCCTGTTTGTTGACGGTCACGCCGACCTGGCGGACGGCTTCGGGCAGGCGCGGTTCGGCCAGGGCCACGCGGTTCTGGACCAGCACCTGGGCGGCATCCAGATCGGTGCCCGGCTGGAAGGTGACGGTGATCGACACCGTGCCGTCCGAAGTCGAGGAGGAGGAGAGATAGAGCATCCCCTCCACCCCGTTCACCTCTTGCTCGATCGGCGCGGCGACGGTTTCCGCCACGGTCTCGGCCGAGGCCCCGGCGTAGGCGGTGTTGATGGTGATCGTCGGGGGCGCGATCTCGGGATATTGCGACAGCGGAAGCTGCGGATAGGCGAACAGGCCGATCACGGTGATGAACACCGCCAGCACGCCCGCGAAGATCGGGCGGTCGATGAAGAAGCGCGAGATGTTCATCGGATCAGCCCGCGACCGCGAAGCTGGCGCTCGACGCGGGCGCCGGGCGGGTCACCGGGGCCGCGCTGGGCTGGGCCGAGGCTTCGATCTTGCCCGCGACCGGCTTGACCGGCTGGCCCGGCTGCTGAATGCGCTGGACGCCCGAGATGACCACGCGATCGGTGGCGTTCAGACCCGAGCGCACGACGCGCAGACCATCGACCAGCGGACCCAGTTCGACGGGCTTGGCGGCTGTCTTGCCCGCGGCGTCGACGACATAGACGATCCGGCGCGCCTGGTCGGTGACGATGGCCGCGTCCGGCACCAGCATGGCCTGATAGGCGCCCGAGCCGGCCAGTTGAACCTGGCCGTACATGCCCGGCTTGATGAAGCCGTCGGCGTTGGCGATCACGCCGCGCAGGCGCACGACGCCCGAGGCGGTGTCGACCGCGTTGTCGGTGAAATCGAGATAGCCGGCGTGACGGAAGTCGGTCTCGTCCTGCAAGCGCACACGCAGCGGCGCACGACCGCCGCGCGCGACGCGCTGATAGCGCAGCAGGATCGATTCCGAGGCGTCGAAGGCGAAGTGGATCGGGTTGGTCGAGACGATTTCGGTCAGCACGTCGGCCGCCGACGAACCGCCCGCCACCAGATTGCCGACATCGACCCGGCGATCCGAGATCCGTCCCGAGGCCGGGGCGGTGACGCGGGTGAATTCCAGGTTCAGGCGCGCGGTGCGAACCGCGGAATCGGCCGCCGCCACGCCCGCCTGCGCGGTCTCGACGTTGGCGCGTTTCAGGTCCACGGCCGATTGCGACAGGAAGCCGCGCTCTAGCAGACTGTCGGCGCGGCCCAGTTCGGATTGGGCCAGGGTCAGTTGCGCCTGGGCCTGGGCGCGCTGGGCCTGGGCCGAGGCCACGGCCGCCTGGGCCTGACGCGGGTCGAGGGTGAACAGGAGCTGGCCCTGACGGACGTAGTCGCCGTCGCGGAAATGCACGCCCTGGATATAGCCGCCCACGCGGGCGCGCACTTCGACGCTCTGGGGGGCCTCGAAACGGCCGGGGAATTCGTCCCAGTCCACGACCTGGCGCGCCAGCGGCTGGGCGACGGTGACCTCGGGCGGCGGGGGCGGACCCTGTTCGGCGGGCTTGCCGCACGCCGCGAGGGTGAGGCTGATCAGGGCGAGGGCGAGAAGGGTATGGCCGCGCATCGCGGTCTCCGGGTCTGGACGTGCTTGTTTATACGCGCGCTTCGGCGGAAAGCGGTGCGGCGCGTCAGTTGTGCTTTTCGGTCCAGCTTGTCAACAGCCGTTGACTTGTTCATATGCGCGGCGAGTAATTCGGTGGTGATGAAGTGGTTTGTGTAACGGCTCAGCGCCCGCGCAATGCGACGGCGACGCGGGAGACGATATTGGCGGCGGCGCGCGAGCGGTTCTGTCGTTACAGCTATGACGACGTGGGTCTGCGCCAGGTCGCCAATGACGCGGGCGTCGACGCCGCGCTGATCAGCCGATATTTCGGCTCCAAGGAAGATCTGTTCGTGGCGGTGCTGGGGTCCTGCGAGGCCGGCGCCGATCTGTTCGACGGCCCGCGTGAGAGCTTCGGCCGCAGGGTCGCGGATCGGGTCGTGTTCCACCGCAAGGAGGGCGCGGCCTTGCAGGGCATGCAGATCATGCTGCGCTCCATCGGATCGACGCGCGCCATCGAACTGGTGCGGGCGTCGGGCAATGAACGGTTCTTCGACCCGTTCGTGGCCTGGCTGGGCGGGACCGACGCGGCGATCCGCGCCCAGTTGGCGACCAGCCTGGTGATGGGCATGACGGTCAGCCGCGAACTGAGCGGCTTCGAGCCTTGCGGCCGCTCCAGCGAGGCGATGCGCGACCGGCTGGCGGTGATGCTGCAGGCGCTGGTGGACGACGCCGATACGACGCCCGCTCAGGCGTAGTTGAAGCTGATCGAGATCCGTTCGCTCTTGGCCGCGTTCGTCGGCACCTCGTGGCGCAGCCAGCTTTCCCACATCAGCACCGTGCCGGCTCGGGGCGCCAGATAGACGAAGGGCTGTTCGGTCTCGGGCGCATCGGCGTGGACGCCGGGGCGGGCCATCATCATCGGCAGACGGGGGTCCTCCAGCTTCAGCGCCGAGGCGCCGTCGGGAACCTCGACATAGACGGTGCCGGACAGGAAGGCGTGCGGGTGGATGTGGCTGGTGTGGCCGCCGCCGGGCTTGAGGATGTTGACCCACAGATTGTCGAGCCGGGGCTTGCGCGCCAGGTCGAAATTCAGCGCGCGGGCATAGGCCAGGGCGTGGCGGTCCAGGTGCTTCTTCAGTTCGGCGAACTCGGGCAGGCGCTGGGGCAGGTCGGTCAGGGAGCCGTAGGAGGTGTAGCCGCGATAGCCGTGGGCCTTGCACCAGGCGCGGCCGGCTCCGTCCTCGACCGCCAGCATGCGGCAGGCCTCGGCCAGTTCGGCGTTGAAGTCGGCGAAACCGGGGGCGGCGGCCAGGCTGGCTTCATAGACCTGGGTGACGAAGAGGGGGCGCAGGGACATGGAAGGGGAATAGCCCTTCTCCCCCTGGGGGAGAAGGATGCTTAAAGCGCGATCCCCGCCTCGCCGCGCAGGATCGCCTCGGCCTGGGGCGTGTGTTTGGCGCCGCCGCGTTCATGCAGGATCAGGGGCGGCAGAAGACGAAGAGGGGCCTTGCCGGTCTTGGTCGCGGCGACCAGCACGCGCTTGGCCGGTTCGTCGGCGTGCGGATGGACGGGCAGGACGGCGAAGGACCCGGCCTTGGGCGCCAGCAGGGCCAGGATGTCGGCCAGCCGGTCGGCGCGGTGGATCAGGACGATGCGCCCGTTCTCCTTCACCGCCTTGAGCAGGAAACCGGTCCAGGCGGCCAGGCCGTCGTCGGCCATCCAGGCGGCGCGCTTGCCCTCGGCGGGCGGGCGCAGGGCGCCAGGATCGTCGAAGAAGGGCGGGTTCGACACAGCCCAGTCGTATGGCGCGCGGTCCAGCGTGCGGAAGCCGTCGGCGACGTCGGCGGTCAGAACCTCGACACGGTCGGCGACGCCGTTCAACTCGGCGTTGGCGCACGCCAGGGCGGCGGCCTGGACCTCACGTTCGACGCCGGTCAAGACGGCGTCAGGACAGCGGGCGGCGATCTGGAGCAAGGCCCCGCCCGCGCCGCAGCCCGCCTCGATCACCCGCTGTCCAGGCGCGGCGGCGACAGCGGCGGCCAGCAGGCCCGCGTCCAGGCCCGCGCGATAGCCGCGTGCGGGCTGGCGCAGGCGCACCCGGCCGCCCAGCAGAGCGTTTTCGACGATGTCGGCTGCGACGGTCACGCGACTTGACCCCTCATGGCGCGCTCACCATTGTGCGCCGCCTCGCAAAGGGGCAATAGCTGCCCCAGTTCCCGCCGTTCAGAAAAGAGTGCCGTCTTGGACGCAGCCGTCAGCCCCGCCGCCCGCGACAAGGGCGATGTCGAGGCCCTGGTCCGCCTGGCCCAGGCCGACATGACGGCGGTCGACGCCCATATCATCGCGCGCATGCAGTCGCCGGTGCCGGTGATCCCGAAACTGGCCGAACACCTGATCGCGGCGGGCGGCAAGCGGCTGCGGCCGTTGATCACGGTAGCGGCGGCGCGGGCCGCGGGCGCGGGCGACGATATCGAGGCCTCGCGCAAGCTGGCGGCGGCGGTGGAGTTCATCCACACGGCCACCCTGCTGCACGATGACGTGGTCGATGGATCGGAACTGCGGCGCGGCAAGGTGGCGGCGCATCTGATCTGGGGCGCGCCGACCAGTCTGCTGGTGGGCGACTTCCTGTTCGCGCGGGCCTTTGAATTGATGGTCGAGACGGATTCGATGCGGGCGCTGGGCATATTGGCCAAGGCCTCCAGCGTCATCGCCGAGGGCGAGGTGCTGCAACTGACGCGCGCCCACGACCTGAACCTGGATCGCGACACCTATCTGGAAATCATCACCGCCAAAACCGCCGAACTGTTCGCGGCGGCGGCCGAGTCCGGCGCGGTCGGCGCGGGCGCGGATGACGCGCGGGTCGGCGCACTGCGCGCCTATGGCCTGAACCTGGGCATCGCCTTCCAGTTGGCCGACGACGCCCTGGACTACGGCGGCGCCTCGGCGGCCCTGGGCAAGAACGCGGGCGACGATTTCAACGAGGGCAAGGCGACCTTGCCGCTGTTGCTGGCGGTGCAGCGCACGCGCGGCCGCGAGGACGCCTTCTGGGAACGCACCATCACCAAGGGCGAACGCACGGAAGACGACTTCCGTCGGGCGCGGGAACTGGTGGTCGGCTCGGGCGCGATCGGTGCGACCCTGGATCTGGCGGGCGACTACGCCGACGCGGCCAAGGCGGCGCTGGCGACACTGCCGGACAGCGAATGGAAGACGGCGCTGGAGAAGCTGGCCGATTTCGCGGTCAGCCGGGCGGCCTAACGCAGGCTGGCGCAGAACCGCTGGATGCGGCCGCAGGCCTGTTCCAGGATCTCGTCCGAGGTCGCGTAGCTGATGCGGAAATAGGGCGACAGGCCGAAGGCGGCGCCCTGGACCGCCGCCACGCCCTCGGCGTTCAGCAGTTCGGTGACGAAGGTCTCGTCAGAATCGATGACCACGCCCGACGGCGCGGTCTTGCCGATCAGGGCCGCGATCGACGGATAGACGTAGAAGGCGCCTTCGGGCCGGGCGCAGGTGATGCCCGCCGCCTGGTTCAGCATCGACACCACCAGGTCGCGGCGCCGCTCGAAATGCCGCGCGCGCTCGGCGATGAAGTCCTGGGGACCGTTCAGAGCCTCGACCGCCGCCCACTGGCTGATGGAGCAGGGGTTGGAGGTGGTCTGGCTGATGACCTTGCGCATCAGGTCGATCAGCGGCTTGGGTCCGCCCGCATAGCCGATGCGCCACCCGGTCATGGAATAGGCCTTGGACACGCCATTGACCGTCAGGGTGCGGTCATGGAGGTCGGGCGCCACCTGGGCCAGGGTGACGAACTCGAAGCCGTCATAGGTCAGGTGCTCATACATATCGTCGGTCATCACCCAGACCTGGGGGTGGCGGCGCAGCACCTGGGCCAGTGATTCCAGCTCGGCGCGGGTATAGGCGGCGCCGGTGGGGTTGGACGGCGAATTCAGGATCAGCCATTTGGTGCGCGGCGTGATGGCGGCCTCCAGCACCTCGGGCCGCAGTTTGAAGCCGTCGGCTTCCTGGCCCACCACCTCGACCGGTTCGCCGCCAGCCAACAGCACCATGTCGGGATAGCTGACCCAATAGGGGGCGGGCACGATCACCTGATCGCCCGGCGACAGGGTGGCCAGAAGGGCGTTGTACAGCACCGGCTTGCCGCCCGGGGCGACGTGGATCTGGTTCACGGCGTAGGTCAGGCCGTTCTCACGCGCGAATTTGGCGACGATGGCGGCCTTCAGCTCGGGGATGCCGTCGGCGTCGGTGTAACGGGTGCGGTTGGCCTGGATGGCGGCCACGGCGGCGGCCTTGATGTTGTCCGGGGTGTCGAAGTCCGGTTCTCCGGCCCCCAGGCTCAGGATGTCGCGGCCTTCGGCCTGCAACGCGCGCGCACGGGCGGAGACGGCCAGGGTGGCCGAGGGCTTGACGCGGGCGAGGGCGACGGACTGCAGGCTGGACATGGCGGCTCCCGAAAGGCGGGCGCATCCTTACGCAGTTGCGAAACACGGGGCAAATCCGACGCCCGGCGACACCGGCCTAAAGCAGCAAGGTGATCGCATTGCCGAAATTATGCAGCAGCAACGGCGTCAACACGCTGCGGGTCCGCAACACCAGCCAGACGCCGATGACCGAAGGCACGCCCGTCAACGCCATGGTCAGGGGATCGAAGGTGAAGCGCCCATCCGAAAAGCCGAAGGCGTGAGCCAGACCGAACAGGATGCACGACAGCACGGCGCCCCAGTGCCAATCGACGCCCAGGAATGCCAGCCGCCCGGTGAAGGCCCGCCCCAGCATCAGCAACAGCACCCCCCGATAGAAGGTCTCTTCCTCCAGTCCCGGCATGGTCAATTGGAAGGCGATGGTTTCCGCGGAGGCGGTCTCATTGGGGAAGAGGAACGCCAGCACCGCGAAGAAGGCGACATAGGGCAGGCTGACCAGCAGGGCGGGCGCGAGGCTGCCCGGCGCCTGTCGGAGCGTCAGCCCGCAAGCCTTCCAGCCGAGAAGGGGCAGGGCGGCGATCACCAGCGTTGCGGCCAGGGCCAGCGCCTTGCCCTGCCAATTCCAGTTTCCGCCGAGCAGGTCGGGCCACTGGCCGTATCCGTTGGTCAGCAGTACGTCGTTCAGGCATACGAACGCTGCGGCCGCCAACAGCCAGCGCAGCGAAAATGCGCCGCGTTGCAACAGACCGAGCGCGCCGCCTAGCAGCAGCAGGATTGCGACAACCCCTGCCGTGCCGATGATCCCGTCCATGGTTTCCTCCCGTGTTCGCTGACGTTGGAGGACCTAGTCGGGACGGTGGGCGCAGGCTCATCAGAACCCGGCTGATCGTTCCTCAAAAGTCGTTCGCGAGGCGGCGCGGAAGGCGCTGGGCGCACAGCCCTGCCGGTCACGAAACACGCGGTTGAACGAAGGCAGGGAGGCGAAACCGCTGTCCATGGCGATGGCGATCAGCTTGTCGTCGCGGTGCGCGGGGTCGGCAAGGCGTCGCTTGGCCTCTTCGACCCGGTGGGCGTTCAGAAAGGTGCGGAAGTGGTCATAGCCCAGTTGTTGATTGATCAGCCGCCGCACCGTGCGCTCCGGCGCGTCCATCGCCTTGACGAACTGTTCAAAGGTCAGGTCCGGCACGAGGTGCAGCCTATCGACTTCCAGCAGATGGTTCAGGCGCGTCGTCAGTCGGGGGTCGAGCGGAGCCTCCTGACGCCGTTCCGCGCCGGTTCGGCGGGCTGAAAGCGTTTCTGTCCACACCGGCTCGTCAGCAAGGTCGAGGCTGAGGAGCCACCCTGTGAAGGCCAGGAAGGCGGCGTTCTGCGCGATGGTGAAGGCCTGCGGACTCCAGTCGAACCCGAAGACCAGATCGACCGCCAGGTCCGTCAGCAACTGCGCCGCCAGGACGGCGACCACGATTCCTCGCGCCCTGCGTCGTCGATCGATCATGTCGTCGGTTCGGTCGAGGATCAGCCGCCAGGTCAGGTGAGCGACCATGACAAGGCCCAGGGCGACCAGGATTCGGGACAGGCCCAGATTTTCCAGGGTCTCGCCGAACAGTCCCCGATCCGCGCTGGCGATCACGATCCAGGCGATTCCCAGCGCCAGCACCGCGCCACGGGGCCGGAAGCTCTGGTCGAACACGGCCAGGCACCACCACCATAAAAAGACGGCGGCGTAGCCCGTAAGGACCATGCAGACTCTTGCCGCCCCGCCGGACAGCCGCAACTCCGGCGCCGGAGTGTTCCCCGCCAGGAAGGCGGCCACGCAGATCGCCAGGGGAATGAAGAATCTCCGGGCCGCGGCCCGCGCGCCGCCCGGGCCGAACGCCGCCCACAGCAGCAGCGTCGCGCCCGCCACGCGCACGATGACGTCGATTTCAGTCATCGCCATGCCACGGTGGTACAGCCAAGCCTGAGCGGCGCATAGACGTAAGCGAGGGCCTCGCTCGTTTTCGGTTCAGGTGGTAACGCGACCTCATGCGTCGGCTTCTCGACTTCGTGCTGAACATGGAGGCCGCCCGCTGGCGCACGCTGGCGGTCGGCGGCTTGCTGTTGGCGGTCGTGATGGGGCTGATGCTGGCGGGCAAGACGATGCTGGGCCTGGACGCCGAGCACCGGATGGAGGCCTGGCTGCAAGGCTACGCCGGAAGCCCGATGGCCTTCATCGCCACCGTCATCCTGTTCATCGCCGCCGCCTTCGTGGGGGCGCCGCAATTCATCCTGATCGCCGCCTGCGTGGTCGCCTTCGGGCCGTCGCTGGGCTTCGCCTACAGTTGGGCGGCGACGGTGATCTCGGCGGGCGTGACCTATTGGATGGGTCGCGGCCCGGCGGCGCGGCTGCTGGACCGGTTCGGCGGGGCGACGATCGAGCGGCTGACCCGCTTCATCGGCAAGAACGCCTTCTACGCCAGCTTCATCATCAGGAACGTGCCGTCCGCGCCCTTCATCGTCGTCAACATGGCGTTCGGCGCCACGCGGGCGTCGTTTCCCGCCTTCCTGCTGGGATGCGCCCTCGGCGTCCTGCCCAAGACGGCGCTGGTGGCCTTCTTCGGCGGGGCCGTGGCGGCCGCGGCCAAGGGGGACGGTGTCTGGACCTCGGCCATATTGGCGGCGGTGGCGGTGGTCTGGCTGGGTTTGATGCTGGGCGTGCGGGAATGGGTGAAGCGCCGCGAGGATCGGTAGCGGCGGCCTTAGACACTCATTCACCATTCATGGGCAGAGATGGGCCGCGATAAGGACAAGCCGATGAACACCCTGCCATTTCGCCAACAGCACGCCCGCATTCTGAAGCTGGGGACGCTTCTAGGCGAACAGGCCAAGGCGGCGGCCGATCCGACGACCGTCAATGACGTGCTGGCCACCCTGGAGGCCTTCACGGCCGAGCTGGTCGAACACCTGGAACAGGAAGACGGCTATCTGTATCCCGCCATGATCGCGTCCAATGACGGGGATCTGTCGGCGTTGGCCGCGCGCTATCGTGCCGAGATGGGCGGGATCACCGACCTGTTCCACCTGTACCGCAGGCGCTGGACGGCCGAGACCATCCGCACGGACCCGCTGAGGTTCGCCCGCGAGACCGGCTTGTTGCTGGACGGCCTGGTCGACCGGGTCCGGCGCGAGAACGAGGATCTCTATCCCGCCGCCGAGAAGATGACGTCGGCCGCCTGAATTGATACCGCACTTGTGACGGAAAACATGGGCCTCTATCTGCGTTCATACTGAAACGCCGAACGGGAGAGACCCTGATGCTGACCCTGTATTATTCGCCCGGCGCCTGCGCCATGGCCTCGCATTCCGCGCTGGAGGAGGCCGGGGCCGACTTCGCCCTGGAAAAGATCGACCTGAGGGCGGGCCAGCAGAGGACGCCGGAATATCTGGCGGTCAATCCGGCCGGGTCGACGCCCGCCCTGAAGACCGACAAGGGCGTCATCACCCAGAATGCGGCCATCCTGACCTTCGTCGCCGAGAGCTTCCCGAACGCCGGCCTGGCGCCGGTGGGCGATCCGTACGAGATGGCGCGCTTCAACGCCTTCAACGGTTTTTTGGGTTCGTCCCTGCATCCGGCCCTGGGCAAGGTGCTGTTCAGCCATCCGCCGCTGCAAGGCGAGACCAAGGACCAGGCGTTGCAACAGGCCCTGGCCAAGCTGGACCTGGCCGAACAGCATCTGGTGGAAGGCCCGTGGGTGTTCGGCGAACGCTGGACCCTGGCCGACGACTATCTGATGGTCTTCGAGCGTTGGGCGCGCCAGGCGCGTCTGTTGGACCAGGCCCGCTATCCCAAGCTGAACGCTCATCTGGACGCGGTTCAGCAGCGCCCGGCGGTGGCGCGGATGCTGAAGACCGAGGGGCTGGAGCCGATCGCGGCCTGACCGATGCGCGACGTCGGGACGCTCACCATCGAGTGATCGCGTCCCGGCCCGCGCGAAAGGGGTTGTCACGGTCGATTCATACGGGCAAACGGGCCGTTGGTCGGCGCGGCGAAAAAGACGATCAGGACGGCTTCGCGTATGGGGATGCGCGGGGGCGGGGCGTCGCCGGGCTTGACCGAGACATTCCAGACGCCCGACCAGGCCTCAACCACGGTACCCGACCCCATGTTCAACGTCTTCGGCGCTATCTCCAACGACATCGCTATGGATTTGGGGACGGCCAACACCCTGATCTACATGAAGGGCAAGGGCATCGTCCTGAATGAGCCGTCGGTGGTGGCGCTGCGCAACGTGGGCGGCCGCAAGATCGTGCACGCCGTGGGCATAGAGGCCAAGCAGATGCTGGGCCGCACCCCCGGCCACATGGAAGCCATCCGTCCGATGCGCGACGGGGTCATCGCCGACTTTGAAGTCGCCGAGGAGATGATCAAGCACTTCATCCGCAAGGTTCATAACCGCAAGGGCTTCGTGAACCCCAAGATCATCGTCTGCGTGCCCTCGGGCGCCACGGCGGTGGAGCGCCGCGCGATCAACGATAGCTGCCTGAACGCCTCGGCCCGCCGCGTGGGCCTGATCGACGAGCCGATGGCGGCCGCGATCGGCGCCGGCCTGCCGATCCACGAGCCGACCGGTTCGATGGTCGTCGACATCGGCGGCGGCACCACCGAGGTGGCCGTGCTGTCGCTGTCGGGCATCGTCTATTCGCGCTCGGTGCGCGTCGGCGGCGACAAGATGGACGACGCCATCATCAGCTATATGCGCCGCAACCATAACCTGCTGATCGGCGAGACCACCGCCGAACGCATCAAGAAGGACATCGGCACCGCCCGCATCCCGGCCGACGGCGAAGGCCTGTCGATCGAGGTCAAGGGCCGCGACCTGATGCAGGGCGTGCCGCGCGAGGTGCGCATTTCGGAACGCCAGGCCGCCGAGGCCCTGGCCGAGCCGGTGACCCAGATCATCGAGGCCGTGAAGGTCGCGCTGGAGGCCACTCCGCCGGAACTGGCCGCCGACATCGCCGACAAGGGCATCATGCTGACCGGCGGCGGCGCGCTGCTGCGCGGTCTGGACGCCGAGATCCGCGACCACACCGGGCTGCCCGTCTCGGTCGCCGACGACCCGCTGAGCTGCGTCGCCGTGGGCTGCGGCCGGGTGCTGGAGCATCCGCGCTGGATGAAGGGCGTGCTCGACTCGGCGCTGTAAACCCGGCCCTGCAATTCCTTGTGACACCGTCGGCGGCTCCGGTTCCCAGGCGGCACGGAATTTGCGATAGGCTGCGAAAAGTCGGCACGGGGCGTCGTGCCGATTCCCTCTATCAGGAAGGCTGGCCGTGGCGTTTCGCGACGGACCGTTCGAGAATCTCAAGGTCCCGCTGGTCTGGACGGCCATGGCCGTGGTCGGCGTCGGCCTGATCGCCTCGATCATGCTGTTGCTCGCCGACGGCAAGTCGGGCGAGGCGGATGACCATTTTGGGCCGGTGCGCGCCGGGTTCACCACCGGCGCCGGCTCGGTCGGCGGAGTCTTCGCCGCGCCCGTGCGCTGGGCGGGCCATGTCACGGAATATGTCGGCGGCTATTTCAACGCCGTCGAGGAGAACCGTCGGCTGAAGCGCGAGCTGGCCGAACTGCAGCCCTGGCGCGATCAGGCCATCGCCCTGAAGAACGTCAACGCCCGCTATGAGACCCTGCTGGGCCTGCGCACCGAACCGCCGGTGGCCATGGCCACGGCCCGGTCGATCTCGGAGGCGCGCGGGCCGTTCGTCAATTCGCGCCTGATCGACGCCGGATCGTCCAAGGGCGTCAAGGTCGGCAACCCGGTCATCAACGAGCACGGGCTGGTGGGCCGGATCGTGGGCGTGGCGCCGGGCGTCAGCCGGATGCTGCTGGTCACCGACGTGGCGTCGCGCATTCCGGTCCTGATCGACCGTTCGGACGCCCGCGCCATGCTGACCGGCGACGGCAGCGGCAATCCGCGGCTGGAATATGTGCGCGGCCAGGATTCGGTGCGCAGCGGCGACCGGGTGCTGAGTTCGGGCGACGGCGGCGGCATTCCGCGCGGCGTGCCGATCGGCGTGGTCGCCAAGGGCATCGACGGCTCCTGGCGGGTCAAGCTGTTCAGCGACCGGGGCGCCATCGACTATGTGCGGGTCATGCTGTTCGAGGATTTCGGCCAGTTGGCGAACCCCGAGACCCTGAACGCGCCGCCCCTGGCCGCCCTGGATACGGCCCCGCCGCCGACGGCCGACCAGGCCGCCGCCATCGGCGACGCCCAGGCCCGCCGCCAGGCCGCGACCGAAGAGACCGCCCGCCGCGCCGCCCAGGCCGCCGCCGCACCGCCGCCTGCGGCCGCGACGCCGTCCGCCCCGGTCCCCGCACCGCCGGAGAGACCGGCGTGAGACGGCCCGTCGCGGTTCGCGTGATCGGGCCGACGCAGTGGATCTTCCTGCCGGCTCTGGCGGTGATGGCCGTCACCATCCTGCTGGCCACGCCGGTCAAGCTGTTCGACTGGTTCGCCCTGCCGGAGGTGGTGCTGCCGCTGACGCTGGCCTTCGCCTGGCCGTTGATCCGGCCGTCGGTGCTGGGACCGATCACCCTGCTGGTCCTGGGCCTGTTCCTGGACCTGTTGTGGGGTGGTCCGCTGGGTCTGTGGGCGATCTGCCTGCTGGCGGTTTACGGCGGCGTCCTGTTGTCGCGCAGCTTCCTGGCCGGGCAGGAGACGCGGGTGCTGTTCGCCTGGTACGCGGTCTGCGTCGTCGGGGCCTTCGCCCTGGCCTATCTGGTCGTCAGCGTGCGCGCGCACAACGCGCCCAGCATCCTGGCCCTGCTGGGCCAGTTGATCCCGACCCTGCTGCTGTTTCCGATCTCCGCCTGGATGATCGAACGGTTCGATGACGGGGACCTGCGTTTCCGATGATCCTCCTCCGCCAAGGCTACGAAGGATACGCCCAATCCTCCGAAGCTCCTGCAAGGAGCGTAGGCGGATGAGCGAACCGTCCATCTTCTTTTCGGACGTCAATGAGCGGCAGGGTTCGTTCCTGCGGCGGACCTTCGTGCTGGGCGGGCTGACGACGCTGGGCGTCACGGCCCTGGTCGGACGGCTGGGCCAGTTGCAGGTCATCCAGGCGCGCGAATACGCCACCCTGGCCTCGAACAACCAGTTCAACTTCCGCCTGGTCCCGCCGCCGCGCGGCCTGGTCAAGGACCGCAACGGCGTCATCATCGCCGGCAACCGCCCCAGCTTCCGCGTGCTGGTGGTGCGCGACGAGACCAAGGACCTGGATCAGACCCTGGATCTGCTGGGCCGCCTGCTGCCCGATACGGTGGACCGGCGCCGTGCGATCATTCGCGACGTCAACGCCGCGCCGCGCTTTTCCCCCGTGCCGGTCAAGAGCGACCTGACCTGGGAAGAGTTCGCCAGGGTCAATCTGTACGCCAATGAACTGCCGGGCGTCATGGCCGATATGAATGAGGCCCGCTACTATCCGTTCGGCGGCGCCTTCGCCCATGTCGTCGGCTATGTGGCCAAGCCGAACGACCGCGACATCCAGGCCTATCGCGACCGCAACGAGGACCCACCGTCGATCCTGTTCAACCCCGGCTTCCGCGTCGGACGCCAGGGTGTCGAGAAGGCGCTGGACGAACAGTTGCGCGGCGAGGCGGGCGGCAACCGGGTCGAGGTCGATGCGCGCGGCCGCGTGGTCGGCGAGGACGTCGGCGGCTCAAAACCGGCGGTGCACGGCGAAGAGGTCATCCTGACCCTGGACTCCGACATCCAGAACCGGGCGCTGGAGGTGTTCGGCCAGGAGTCGGGCGGTTGCGTCGTCATGGACGTGCGCAACGGCGATGTTCTGTGCATGGTCTCGGCGCCGTCGTTCGATCCGAACCTGTTCGTCGGCGGCGTGCCGTCCAAGGTCTATCGCGCCCTGGCCGACTATGAACGCCGGCCGCTGCTGGACAAGGCGATCTACGGCACCTTCCCGCCGGGTTCGACGTTCAAGATGACCACGGCCCTGGCCCTGTTGGACGCCGGAGTGAACCCGGCCGAGCGGGTCACCTGTACGGGCGGCTATTTCTACGGCGGACGCACCTTCCGCTGCTGGAAGCGCGGCGGGCATGGTTCGATGGACATGCACAACGCCATCAAGAACTCGTGCGACACCTATTTCTACCACATGTGCAACCGCGCCGGGGTCGACCGGATCGCCCGCGTGGCCGAGGATCTGGGCTTCCATCAGGTCTATGACATCGGCATCGACGGCCAGCGCCGGGGCACCATGCCCAGCCAGGCGTGGAAGGCGAATTACAACCGCAAGAACCCGAACCCGGATTCGCGCAAATGGTATCCGGGCGAGACCCTGTCGGTGGCGATCGGTCAGGGCGCCATCGAAACCACGGCCCTGCAATTGGCGACGATGACCTCGCGCCTCGCCAACGGACGCAAGGCCATCACTCCGCGCCTGATCAAGTCCATCGGCGGCAAGGAGCATCCGCAGCCCGAGAGCCGCCGGGACCTGCCGTTCCCGCAGGCGCACCTGGACATCGTGCGCGCGGGCATGGCGGCCGTGGCCAATGATGTGACCGGCACCGCCTATCGCGCGTCACAGCTCGGCCTGGGCGACATCCAGATGGCGGGCAAGACCGGCACGGCCCAGTCGCGTGACTACGGCTCGGGTTCGCGCGGGCCGCGCGACGCCGTCTGGTCGCGGCGCGACCACGCCCTGTTCGTGGCCTTCGCCCCGCACGACGCGCCGCGCTACGCCATCGCCCTGATCATCCAGCACGCCCCGGCGGGCGGCGCCGCAGACGCCGCGCCGCGCGCGCGCGAAGTCATGAAGGTGGCCCTGCTGAAGGACCCGGACATGCGCGCGCGCATCGAGCGGCCCCTGCCGCCCGAAGCCCAAGGCCCGGTCGAGGCCGGGGAAGGGGAGGCCGGCAATATCGGCGGCCTGGTCGAAACCGCCCCCGCGCCCCAGGCTCCGGCGCCCCGCGCGCCCGCGCGCCCGCGCACCGCGACCAGCGGACCACGTCCCTATCTGGCGGAGCCGCCGCAATGACCGCATCCGCCCTGACCCGCCCCGGCGAGCGCGACCGCCTGTCGGTCAAGATCGCCCAGATCGACTGGAACCTGGTCGGCCTGCTGTGCATCATCGCCGGCACCGGCGCGGCCATGCTGTATTCGATCGCGGGCGGAAGCTGGCAGCCATGGGCGATGGATCACATCACGCGCTTCGGCGCCCTGCTGGTCTTCATGCTGGGCCTGGCCCTGGTGCATCCCAAATGGTGGTTCCGCGCGGCCTATCCGCTGTACGGCTTTTTGCTGTTCCTGGTGCTGCTGATCGAGTTCACGCCTCTGGGCTATACGGCCGGCGGGGCCAAGAACTGGCTGAACCTGGGCTTCATCCGCATCCAGCCGGCCGAGTTCATGAAGCTGGGTCTCGTTCTGGCCCTGGCGCGCTGGTACCACAGCCATACGGCCAAGGAGGCGCGCTGGTCCTGGAAGTTGATCTTCCCGGCCGCCATCATCGGCGTGCCCTTTCTGTTGGTCGCCAAACAGCCGGACTTGGGTTCGGCCATGGTGATCGGCCTGACCGGCGCGGCGGTGATGTTCATGGCCGGGCTGAGCTGGCGCGTCATCGCGGCGGGCGCCGTGGCCGCCGTCGCCTTCGTGCCGCCCTTCATCATGTTCGGCATGCATGAGTATCAGCGAAACCGCGTGCTGACCTTCCTGGACCCGGCCAAGGACCCGTCGGGCACCGGATACAACATCATCCAGTCCAAGATCGCCCTGGGTTCGGGCGGTTTCCTGGGGCGCGGCTACGGCCTGGGCAGCCAGAGCCAGTTGGAGTTCCTGCCGGAACGCGAGACCGACTTCATCTTCTCGACCGTGGCCGAGGAGTTCGGCTTCGTCGGCTCCTTCACCCTTCTGGCCTGCTATCTGGCGGTGATCGTCATCGCCCTGCGCATCGCGTCCCTGTCGCACAGCCATTTCGGGCGGATCGCGGCGGCGGGCATGGTGTCCTTCTTCGCCATCTTCGTGCTGATCAACGGGGCTATGGTGATGGGGATGGCGCCGGTGGTGGGGGTGCCGATGCCGCTGTTGTCCTATGGCGGGTCGTCGATGATGACGGTGATGATCGGCTTCGGCATGGTGCTGTCGACGCGGGTGCATCGCTACGCCGAACTGCCCAAGGGGCAGGGCCTGTTCTGATCATGCGGTTCGCGCGCTAGAGATCGAACCATGACCGTGATCAGCAAGACCCCGCCGCCCGTGAAGGCCGACCCGAACCTGTTCGGGACCCCCTGTCCCCAGCCCGTCATGCCCGTCAGCGTTCCCGAGGACGCCGCGGCCATGATCCAGGGCGTTCAGATGCGGGACAATCCGGCCGAATGGGCCTTCGTGCGTCTGTCCAAGATGATCGAGGCCTTTGAGGCGGGGATCGACAAGGACGAAGAGGTCGCCGCCTCCCTGGTCGGCGTGCCCGGCGACGGCACCATGCGGATCGAGGACGTCGGCTTCTGGGGACCGGACCTGATCATGTTCTTCGGCAAGAACGGCGAGGGCAAGCCGGTGCGGCTGATCCAGCACTATGGTCAGATCAACGTCATGCTCAGCGTGGCCAAGAAGCCCGAGGACCGGCCCGCGCGGCGCATCGGCTTCCAACTCGGTGAACTGGTCGAAAAGACCAATCCGAAAGCCTAAAGCGACGCCGCCCAGTCGGTGGCGCGGATCAGGCTGTCGATGATGCCCGGCTCGGTCGAGGCGTGGCCGGCGTCCGGCACGATGTCCAGTTTCGCCTCGGACCAGGCGCGATGCAGGCTCCAGGCGCTGTCGATCGGCGTGACCACGTCGAACCGGCCCTGGGCGATCCAGGTCGGGATGTGACGGATGCGGCCGATGTTCTTCAGGATCCAGCCGTCCTCGGGGAAGAAGCCGCCGTTCATGAAGTACCAGCATTCGATCCGGGCGAAGGCCAGGGCGAAATCGGGTTCGGCGAACTTGTCGGGCCGGGCGTCGGGTCCCCGGATGCTGACGGTCTCGCCTTCCCAACTGGACCAGGCGACGGCGCATTCCAACTGGGCCTTGCGGTCCTCGCCGATCAGCCGCTTGTAATAGGCGCCCATCAGATCGTGGCGTTCAGCCTCGGGGATCGGGGCGACGAACCGTTCCCAGGCGTCCGGGAAGATCATCGAGGCGCCGTGCTGGTAGAACCAGGTCAGCTCCTTCTTGGTCAGCAGGAAGATGCCGCGCAGCAACAGGGCCGTGACCCGCTCGGGGTGGGTGATGGCGTAGGCCATGGCCAGGGTCGAACCCCAGCTTCCGCCGAACACCGCCCATTTGTCGACGCCGCACCGTTCGCGCAGCCGTTCGATGTCCTCGATCAGGGTCCAGGTGGTGTTGTCCTCCAGCGAGGCGTTGGGCCTGGATCGGCCGCAGCCGCGCTGATCGAACAGGATGATCCGGTATTGCTTCGGATCGAAATAGCGCCGCATGCCCGGATTGCAGGCGCCGCCTGGGCCGCCGTGCAGCACCACAACGGGCTTGCCGTTGGGATTGCCGCATTCCTCGTAATAGATTTCGTGCACGCCGTCGGCGGCCATCCAGCCCGAGGCGAAGGGTTCGATCTCGGGATACAGGTCCCGGCGGGGAGAATCGGTCACGAAATAAGCCATGAGGTGAACGGAACTCCTGTTTGACCTGTCAGGCCTTGACGGAATGTGACCGGAAAACGGCCCATCCTAAAAACAGCCAGCCGGCGATCATCAACACTCCGCCGACCGGTGCAACGGCGCCCATGACAGGAAGCTTGAGCAGGCCGATCGACGCCAGCGCCAGGCCGAACACCAGGCCGCCGCCGCCCGCCAGCCAGCCCGCGACGGACACCAGCCGATTTCGGTCCGGCCAGGCGGCGCAGACCAGGGCCAGCAGGGCGTGGACGATCTGATAATGGGCGCCGGTGGTCAGCAGGGTCTTCACCTGCGGTCCCGCGCCGTGCGCGGCGAAGGCGCCCAGGGCCACGGCCAGGGCGCCGCACAGGGCGGCGAAGACGGCGAGGGGACGATCGACGGTCATGGGGTGCGTCCTAGCCGACGCGGGGCCGCGAGTCTGCTATGCGCCGATGATGACCCCCGCGATCCGGCTGGCCCTGCAATATGTGCTGCTCTTCGGCGCCACCGGGGTGAGCCTGCCGTTCGCGGGTCTGTGGCTGTCCAGCCGGGGCATGAGCGGAGCCGAGATCGGGGCGCTTTTGGCCGCGCCGATGCTGGGGCGGCTGGCGACCGGGCCGGTGACGGCGGTGTGGGCGGACGGCTTCCGGTCGCGGCGCACGCCGATCGCCTTGCTGGGGCTGGCCGCGGCCCTGGGGTACGGCGGGGCCGGACTGGCCCAGGACGCCTGGCTGCGGGCGCTATGCTGGTTCGTGGCGGCCAGCGCGGCGGCGGCGCTGATCCCCCTGACCGACGTCTTGAACCTCCGTGTGGCCCGAAGGACGGGGCACAGCTTCGCCTTTCCGCGCGGTTGCGGTTCGGCGGCCTTCGTCTGCGCCAATGTCGCCATGGGGGCCTTGCTGACCGTCGCGCCGCCGGACGTCGTGATCATTTGGGTCGTGGCGGCCAGCCTGGGCATCGGCCTGTACGCCTGGCGCGGCCTGCCGGACGAGGCGGTCAGCGCGGCGGGACCGTCGGACGGCCTGGCGCGGTTCCGCGGCCTGGGCCGCCTGTTGCGCGATCCGATCTTCATGACCGCCCTGTTCGCCATCGGCGCGGTGCAGGCGGCGCACGCCTTCTACTACGGTTTCTCGGCCATCGCCTGGAAGGCGCAAGGGTTGGACGAGCGGATGACCGGCCTGTTGTGGGCCTTTTCGGTCGTGATCGAGATCGGCTTCATGTGGTGGATCGAGCCGTGGCGGAAACGGCGAGGAATCGGGCCGTGGGCCATGCTGATGCTGGGCGTCGGCGCGTCGGTTCTGCGCTGGAGCCTGATGGCCCTGGCGCCGCCGCTGTGGGCGCTGTGGCCGCTTCAGGTCCTGCACGCCCTGACGTTCGCGGCCACCTATCTGGCGGGGGTGGAGATCATCGAGCGGCTGACCCCTGATGACAGCCATACGGCGGGTCAGACCTTGAACTCCATGCTGGCGGCGGGGGTGTTGATCGGCGCGGCGACCCTGGCGTCGGGACCGCTGTATGATGCGGTCGGCGTAGGCGGCTATCTGGCCATGGCGGCGATGGCGGCCGCGGGCGGGGTCTTGGCCCTGGGCCTGAGGCGGCGCCTGACGGTCTAGGCGTGTTGCAGACGCGGCATGGGGGCCAGTTGGGCGGCGATGGCGCTGGCGGCGGCCTTCACCCCGCGTCGGGCGGTGTCCAGCGACACGTCGGCGGGCACGCGCAACAGGCCGACGGCTGGCGCCTCGGTCACGTCCGGCAGCTCGGCCAGGATGCGGAACAGCAGATAGGAGCCGACATCCGGCTCGGCCTCCGACGTGGCGTCGACCTTCAGCCCGACGTCGTTCAGGGCCGCCACGACATCGGCGACCGGCAGGGTGGCGCGGGCCAGGCAGGGCAGGTCGACGTTCATGCGGCCCGAACCGGACAAGGCCCGGTTCTCGGCCCGCATCTGGACGCTGAAGCGATCCGGCGACCGGCCGCGCCCGACCAGCAGCAAGGCGCGGCAGCGACGATCACGTAGCTGTTCGGCCAGGGTTTCATACAGGCTGTCGGCGTCGGACGGCGCCAGGCTGACGGCCAGGGCGCCGTGCGGACGCCAGTGGGACCCGGACAGGTCCTCGACAGGGTCCCAGACCTCGTCGTCGGCGTCATAGCCGCAGAGGACGATGACGGGCAGGCGCTGGTCTGCTCGGTCGGCGTCGGACATGGGCCTCGGCAAGCTTTGTGACAGTGACGTGACAGTCGAGCCGACCGTGCGGTCTGGCCGCGCCTTCGTCAAGCCACAATTCTTAACGGTGCCGGGCTTTAGGCCAGATCGCCCACGGCGGCGTCCAGCAGCAGGAAGGCGCGTCCCCCGTCGGTGGCCAGGCGGGCCAGCACGCCGGTGGATTCCGGCCCGAAGGCCTGAAGCTCGCGGGCGAAGGCGCGCACATAGCGTTCGGCGTCGGCCTTCATGTCGGCGTCGCTCAACACCCGGCGCGAGACGCTGCGCACGGCGGCGGGGGCCACGCGGCGCACGATCAGCCGGGCGCCGCCGGGATCGTTCGACGACCAGGCCTGGGCCGCTTCCTCGATGCGGGCGCGGGGCAGCAGGGCGTTGGGATCGACGCCCATGCGGCGGATGGCGCCGACGATGCGCTCAGCCAGGGCCTCGACATCGGGCGGGGGCATGACCGGCGCGGTCAGGTCCATCGGCGGTTCGCCCGCGTCGTCGGCCTGGACCAGGTCGTTCCAGCCCAGTTGCTCGTCCGAAGGCGGACGCGAGCCGTCGGCCGGGGTCAGCTTCAGCCGCCCACGCAGGCCGAAGCCTCGGCCATCCTCGGAACGCGACGCGCGGCGGGGCGTCGGAGCGTCGGTCGGCGGCGGCGGGACGGCGGCCGGTTCGCGCCGACGGGGGGCGGGGGCCTCGCCCGAGACCACGCCCATCAGGCGCACCGCCTCGGTCAGCATGTCGTAGTTGCGACGCACCCGTTCCTGGAAGCCGGCGTCCAGGGCCTCGGTGTCTTTGGCGGCCTTTTCGGAGGCGGCGGACAGGGCGGCGAGACCCTCCTCGACCGCCTGACGCACGGCGTCGACCCGTTCGCGCGCCTGTTCGGGCAGGGCGGCGGCCTTGCGGTCGATCTCGACCACGGCGGCGTCGGCACGGACCAGGACGGCGTTCATCCGCTCCAGCGTCGCCTCCAGACGATCCAGCGCCAGGTCTCCGGCCTCGCCGACCAGACCGGTGGTCTCTTGGACGATGCGCCGGGCCTCGGCGATGCGGGCGTCGGCGGCCTGGTCGGCCTTCTGCGCCGCGTCGAACAGGGTTTCGCCCAGGCGTTCGGCGCGCAGACGGGAGTCTTCGGCGGCGTCGGCGGCGGTGGCGCGGCTTTCCTCGGCCGTGGCCTTGAGCGTCTCCAGGCTGCGGCGCGTCTCTTCGACCAGGGTGTCGCGGGCCTCGGCGGCCAGGGCCTCGAAGCGGTCCAGCGCGACCTTGGTGGCGGCGTCGAAGCCGTCGGCCTCGCGCTGGGACATCTCGACCAGCGCCCGGAACTGATCGGTGGCGGCCTCGACCAGGTCCCTGACGGATTCCGTCGTCGATTGGGTCGTGCGGTCCAGTTCGGCGGCCGAGGCGCGGCTGGCCGAGATCTGTTCCGTGAGCTGGGCGCGCTGGCTCTCGACCTGGGCGGAGAAGTCCTCCTGGTCGGTGCGCAGGGCGTAGGCGGCGGTGACCAGGGCGGCGCGTTGCTGGCCCAGGCCTTCCTCGACCGATTGAATCTGCTCGGCGACGCCGGCCCCGGCGTTCTCCAGCCGCAGGGTCTGACGCGACAGGTCGTCGGCGGCCAGGCGGGCGGCGTCCTGGGCCTCGCCGGCGGCGGCGGCCAGGTCGGCGGCGCGCGCGGCCAGAGCGGCCTCGGCTTCGCGAAGCTGGGTCTGGGCCAGGTCGGAGGCGTCCACCACCATGCGCGACTGGCGTTCGACGGCTTCCAGCACGCCGGTGGCCTGGCCGTCGAGCTGGCCGCCCAGCACGTTCAGCTTCTCGCGTTCGCCGCCCAGTTGCTCGACCAGGCGACGGGCCGTGCGCCCCGCGGTCTCGGCCGCTTCGTTCAGGCGCTGGGTTTCGGCGGCCAGGGCCTCGCGCAGCAGGCCCAGATCGTTGCGCGCGCGTTCGGCGGTCAGGGCCGCGTGGTCGATGTCGGCCCGCAGGGTGGCCAGCACCTCGCCGGTCTGCTGGGCCGCCAGGGCGGTCGGCGCGACCAGGGCCTGGGACAGGTCGCGGGCGTGCCGGGTCTCGGCCGCCAGTCCGGCGCCCTGCCGCACGGCGTGGGCCAGCATGATGGCCAGACCCGCCGGAGCGAGGGCCAGCAGCACATAGATGGCCATGCGCAGCGGGTCCAACGCCGCTCCGCCCGATCCGTATTCATAGGCGGCCCAGGCCGCGATGCCGCCGACCCACAGGGCCGAGGCGACGCCGGCGATCAGATAGGCGTGGCGGCCGCTGGGCTGCGTTTCACGGCCGACGACCGCGACGGGCGCGGGCGGCGGAACATAGGCGGCCGGGGGCGGGGCGGTCTCGGCCGCCATGTCGATGGTCACGACGGGTTCGGCCTGGACGGTCTGGGCGACGCGGGCGGTCTCTTCGGCCTGACGCTGTTCCTCGAGCAGACGGCGGCGGCGGCGCTCGGACATGGGGCGCGGCGCGGGACCGTCTTCCTCGGGCGCCTCGGGCAGGGGCCGCGGCGTCGGATCGACGGCCGCGACCGTGTCGGGCTGGGGATCGGAAGCGTTCAGCGGTGGCCGGTTGCGGGATTTCATCAAGCGTCGATCTCGGTCAAGGCTCTCGCCCGACCGAGCCGGAAACGAGGGTTCGCGACCGTAGCCGTTCAGGCGCCAAGATCAAAGCGTGCGACGCAACGGCGTCGTGGATCAGCAGTCCTGAGCTTCGACCGTCACGGTCATGGCCTTGGCGTCCTGAACCGTGACGTCGTCGCAATGGGCGACGCGATGCACCTCGCGATCCGCCTCACGCGCGGGATTCAGATCGACCCCGAACTGCGACAGGGCGACGGCGGCCAGCATGGCGATGAAACCCGCGATCAATTCGACCAGCGCCTGCACTGTCCGGTCCCCCTCCCGACGAACAACGGTCCTTATGCGCGCGGATACTAAGGCGGAACAATGGCGAACGCAGCCGATTTGCAAGTCAGTTGACCGAAAGCCCAGCGGCGTGGAACGGATGACACGGTTCGACGCTGTCGCCGGCCCGGCGGCATGCGGCGGTCGTTCAGATCGGTCACGCCACAGCCATGCACTCCCTTGCGGACAGCTATGACGGCAGCCTGCTGATCCCCGGCCCGGGGGTCTGGCGCACCGAGACGGCGCATCGATTCGCCGTGCTGATGGAGAACAACGCCTATTTCACCGCCCTGGCCTCGGCCATGGAGAAGGCCGAACGGTCGATCGTCGTCCTGGGCTGGCAGTTCGATCCGCGCACCCATCTGTCGGTCGAGACCGGGTTCGACGACCATACCGCCGAGGTCGGCCACCGGCTGCGCCTTCTGGTCAAGCAGAAGCCCGATCTGGACGTGCGGCTGCTGATCTGGAAGTCGCCGCTGCTGATCGCGGCGTCCCAGGGCTTCTATCCGCACAGGGCGCAACGCTGGTTCCGCAAGCGGATGGTCGAGTTCCGGCTGGACCAGCCCGGTCCCATCGGCGCCTGCCATCATCAGAAGGCGGTGATCATCGACGATAAGGTGGCCTTCTGCGGCGGCGGCGACATCGCCACGGATCGCTGGGACAGCGCCGAGCACCATGACGACGATCCCAGGCGGTGCCAGCCGTCGGGACTGATCGCGCCGCCGCGGCACGAGACCATGAGCGTCTTCGACGGGCCGGCGGCGCGGGCGCTGGGCGATCTGGCGCGCGAACGCTGGTTCCGCGCCACGTGGGAACGGACGCTGCCGGACGAGACACGCGGCGACCCCTGGCCCGACGGGGTCCAGCCGACGATCATGGACACGCCCGTGGGCATCTCGCGCACGGAGCCGGCCCACGGCGGCCGGGCCGAGGTGCGTGAGAACGAGGCCCTGCATCTGGAGGCGATCGGCCGCGCCCGGCGGCTGATCTATCTGGAGAACCAGTATTTCACCTCGCACCTGATGGCCGAGGCCCTGGCTCGTCGCCTGGCCGAGCCGGATGGGCCGGAAGTGGTGCTGGTCTCGACCGGGCGCAGCCCCAGTTGGTTCGACAGTCTGACGATGGACAAGGCGCGCGCCCAGGTCCTGTACAAGCTGGAGCAGGCCGACAAGCACAGCCGCTTCCTGGCGCTGGCGCCGCGCACGCGGGCGGGCAAGCGGATCATCGTGCACGCCAAGGTGTCGATCATCGACGACCGGCTGCTGCGCATCGGCTCGACCAATCTGAACAACCGCTCCTTCGGCTATGACACCGAGTGCGACATTTCGACCGAGCCGAAGGATGCGGCGGGCCGCGCGGCCATCCGCGCCCATCGCCACCATGCGCTGGGCCATTTCCTGGGCGTTTCCGGTGAGGAATTCGGCGCGGCCGAGACGATGCTGGGGTCGACGGGTGCGGCCATCGCGGCCTTCGACACCGGCCGCATCCAGCCCCTGGGCGCCGAGCCGCCGTCTTGGTTCCAGACCCAGATCGCGGACTGGCAATTGGGCGATCCCCTGTCCACCGCCGACGCCTGGCGGCCCTGGAAACGGCGGGGCCGCATGCGCGCGCTTCAGGCCGGCTGAAGCTCGAAGTCGAACACCAGCGGCAAGTGATCCGAGGCCATCCGCGCCAGCGGCGAGAAGGGGGCGAAGACCCGGATCGGCCGCACCTGCGGGCTGACGAACAGATGGTCGATGCGGATGGCCGGGAAGCCGGACGGGAAGGTCTTCACCGACGGACGCAGGCCCAGCAGCCTTTGGGCGTCCGACAGGCGACGGTTCAGGGTCTGGTACGGCCGGGTCAGGGAGGTGGCGTTGAAGTCGCCGGTCAGGATGGTCGCGCCTTCGCAGGCGCCGACCCAGTCGCGCCCCGCCAGGGCCGCCGCTTGCAGCCTCTGTTCGCGCGGGACCAGGCCCAGGTGGGTGTTGATGACGTTCAACTGAACACCGTCGACGTCGATGCGCGACCACAGGGCGCCGCGCGGCTCCAGCCCCGGCACGCCGGCCAGGGTGGGCAGGGCGCCGGTGCGGCGCAGAACCTCGGGCCGATGCGTCAGGATGGCGTCGCCATACAGCTCGGACTCGACCGCCATGGCCGGATGGAAACGAAAACTCATCGCCAGACGGTCGGCGATGGCCTGGGCCTGATCGACGTGGCCGGTGCGGGCGCGGCCCACGTCCAATTCCTGCAAACAGACGATGTCCGGTTCATGCTCGGCGATCACCGCGGCGACGCGGTCGACGTCCAGCCGCCGATCGACGCCGACGCAGCGGTGCACATTGTAGGTGATCAGACGGGGCATGGTCGGCTCGCGTTGGGCTAGGCCCTTTTCACCGCGAAAGCGACCCCAATGGGGCGGTCACAGCACCACCAGCCGGTCGGGAAGCTCGTTCTCGTTCACCGGGCGCGGCGGGAAATGCTGGGCCAGCACCTCGCCGCACAGACCGACGGCGGCGGTGAAGCCCTCGGCCGGACGCCGGGCGCGCAATTCGCGGGTCAGGGCGGCGACGGTGTCGCCCCAGACGGCCGGTTCGACCTTGTCGTGGATGCCCTTGTCGGCCACCACCTCGACCTGATGATCCGCCAGGCAGGCGAAGATCAGCACGCCGGTGCGGGCCTCGGTCTGATGCAGGCCGTGGGCCAGGAACTGTTTCATCGCCGCGTTTCGGACGCGAGCGCGCCGGACGGGCGCGGGCGTCGTCCAGCGGCGCACGCCGGGCAGGGAGACGATCAGGAAGACGACTAGGAAGATGGCCGCCTGCATGACCGCATAGGCGGCCAGGGCGCGCCCGATCGTCACGTCGCGCGCGGCCAGGTGCGCGGCCTCCCAGGTGTTCGCCACGCCGGGGAACCAGGCCGGATCGAACCCCACAGGGATCAGGACTAGCGGCAGCAGCAGGGCCGCCAGAGCCGCCCAACCCAGGCGTATGTCGCGATAGGCCGAGACCCGGCCGGCGACGACGCAGAAGATCTCGCCCGAGGTCCGGGCCTCGGCCGCCGCGATGGCCGCCGCGATGCGTTCGTGGTCCTGAGAGGTAAAGCGCATCACCATCCTCCCGAGGCGCCGCCGCCGCCGAAGCTTCCGCCGCCGCCGCCGAAGCCGCCGCCTCCGCCACCACCGCCCCAGCCGCCGCCGCGTCCGCCGCGTGATCCGTTGCGCAGGGCCTCGGACGCGGCCCAGATCAGGATGGGCGAGACGCCGCCGCGATGCCGTCGCCCGCGTGAGGCCGCCCCCAGCAGGCTCAGGAACAGGAACAGAAAGACCAGGAAGACCACGATCATGGGTCCGATCGGCGCTTCGGGCCGGGTCGCCTGGGCCGCCTCGGCGCGGGCCTGGGCCTCGGCGGGGTCCAGCCTCAACTGCGTGTCGATGGCGTCGACGCCGTCGGTGATGCCCTTCTGGAAGGCGCTGGTGCGAAAGGCCGGCAGGATGCTGTTCTGGATGATCTGCGCCGACAGGGCGTCGGTCAGGATCGGCTCCAGGCCATAGCCGACCTCGATCCGCACCTTGCGTTCATTGGGCGCGACGATCAGCAGGACGCCGTTGTCGCCCTCCTTCTGGCCGATGCCCCAGTGGCGGCCGAGGCGATAGCCGTATTCCTCGATCTCATAGCCTTGCAGACTGTCCAGGGTGACGACCACCAACTGGTCGCCGGTGTCCGTCTCCAGGGCCGTCAGCTTCTGCGTCAGGGCCGCCTCGGTCTCGCGGTCCAGCAGCCGCGCCTGATCGACCACGCGGCCGGACAGGGCGGGGAAGGTCTGGCCCCAGGCCGGCGCGATCGCCAGCGTCGCCCAGGCCAAGGCCAGGACGAGCAGCAGCGACAGGTGCGCGACGGGGCGCGCCACGCGGGACTGGGGCGTCGAGATCACCGGCCGGGCGCGGCCGGGGGCGGCGAACCGGGCGCGGCGCCGGGCGCGGTAGCTGGACCTTGAGCCGAGGGGTTCAGAGCGTCGAAATTGACCGTCGGCGCCGACTGGGCGGCGGCCGTGGCGGTGAAGAGCTGCATCGGCTTGGAGCCGCCGTGGATGGTCTTGGCCCAGATCACGGTCGGGAAGGTGCGCAAGCTGGTGTTGTAGTCGCGAACCGCCTCATTGTAGTCGCGCCGGGCGATGGTGATGCGGTTCTCGGTCCCTTCCAGTTGCGACTGCAGGGTCAGGAAATTCTGGTTCGATTGCAGGGTCGGATAGTTTTCGACCACCATCAGCAGCCGCGACAGGGCCTGGCTGAGTTCACCCTGGGCCGCCTGATAGCGCTGGAAGGCGGCCGGATCGTTCAGGGTCTCGGGCGTCACCGTCACGCCGGTGGCGCGGGCGCGGGCCTCGACCACCTGGGTCAGGGTGGTGCGTTCCTGCAAGGCCGCGCCCTGGACGGTGGCGACCAGGTTCGGCACCAGGTCGGCGCGACGCTGATATTGCGACTGGACGTCGGCCCAGGCGGCCTGGGCGCGTTCTTCCTTGGTGGGAATGGCGTTGATCCCGCATCCGGCGACGGACGGGGCCAGCACCGCCACGGCGGCCACGGCGGCGATGCGCGAGTTGAAGCGGGTCATAGGTCCTCCGTCTGCCGGTCGAACGCCGGTTTCGAGTCGAACTATCGGCGCAGTCGTCGGCCGCTTCAAGCGTCCAGGGGTTCGGGCGTGATCCCGGCCGCGCGGCAGGCGGCGGCGTAGGTGTTGGCCAGCAGGACGGCGATGGTCATGGGACCGACGCCGCCGGGCACGGGCGTGATGCGGCCCGCGACCTGGACCGCCTCATCGAAGGCCACGTCGCCGACCAGCCGCGTCTTGCCCGCCGCCGCCTTTTCGGGATCGCGCGACGGCACGCGGTTGATGCCGACGTCGATCACCGTCGCGCCCGGCCTGATCCAGTCGCCGCGCACCATTTCGGGCCGCCCCACGGCGGCGACCAGGATGTCGGCCGTGCGGCACAGGGCGGGCAGGTCGCGGGTGCGCGAATGGGCGATGGTGACGGTGCAGCTTTCGGCCAGAAGAAGCTGGGCCATGGGCTTGCCGACGATGTTCGAGCGCCCCACGACCACCGCGTTCAGGCCCGACAGGTCGCCCAACTGGTCCTTCAGCATCATCAGACAGCCCAGGGGCGTGCACGGGACCAGCCCCGGCAGGCCGACGGCCAGGCGCCCGGCGTTGACGACATGAAACCCGTCCACGTCCTTGTCGGGGTCGATGGCGCCCAGCACCGCGTCGGCGTTGATGTGTTTCGGCAGGGGCAGTTGAACCAGGACGCCGTGGATCTTCGGATCGGCGTTCAACCGGTCGATCAGGGCCAGCAACCCGGCCTGGCCGGTCGCTTCCGGCAGGCGGTGGGTCTCGGAATACATGCCCGCCTCGACCGTCCGTTCGCCCTTGGAGCGGACATAGACCTGGCTGGCGGGATCTTCGCCGACGATGACCACGGCCAGGCCCGGTTGGACCCTGTGCGTCTGGCGCAGGCGCGCCGCCGCGGCCTTGACCCGGTCCACCAGCCCGGCGGCGAAGGCCTTGCCGTCGATCAGGGTCGCGCGTTCGGTCATCGGTGGACGCCTTCGTCAGGAATGGAACGGATGGCGCGCGATTTACAGACGGGCCGGATCGGCGTCTATCATCGTCGGACCATTCCCTGGGGGATTCCGATGCGCCGCCTGACCGTTCTGACCGCCGCCAGCGCGGCCGCCTTGTTGCTGGCCGCTGGATCGGCCATGGCGCAGGAACCGCTGCGTGTCGGTCAGACGGTCGAAGGGACCCTCGGCGACGGCGACGCCCAGTCTAGCGAAGACTATCGCTACGACGACTACCGGATCACGGCCCGCGCCGGGCAGCGGCTGGAGGCCGCGATGCGCGCCGAGGCCTTCGACGCCTATCTGGCGATCTATGCGGATGGCGAAACCGACGGCGAAGCCTTGGCCGAGGACGACGACGGTCTGGGCGAGGGAACCAACGCCCGCCTTCGGTTCACGGCGCCGGAAGCCGGGACCTATGTGCTGCGCGCCCGCACGTTGAGCGGCCTGGACGGCGGCGCCTATGCCCTGAGCCTGGCCGAACGCCCGCCCGCACCCCGCGCGCCCCGGCCGCAGACGATCCGCCTGGGCGCCCAGGTCCAGGGCGAACTCGCCGCCGGAGATCCCGAACAGGATCAGGGCGGCGCCTATGACGCCTATGTGTTCCGCGCCCGCGCCGGAGACCGGTTGGCGATCAGTCTGGCGTCCGAGGCCTTCGACCCCGTGGTCCGCGTCGGCCGCGTCCAGAGGGGCGGCGGGTTCGAGGAATTGGCCATGAACGACGACGCCCCTGGCGGCGGACTGAATTCGCGCCTGATCTTCACCGCGCCGGAAGGCGGAGACTACGTCATCCGCGCCACCGGCCTGGCCGAGGAATCGGCCGGGACCTACACCCTGAAGCTTGAAGAAGGACCGGCGGCCGCGCCGACCGCCGCCATCGCCGTGGGAGACACGGTGCAGGGCGAACTGACGGCCGAGGACGGGGTCAACGACCAGGGCGCCCGCGCCGACGCCTATCGCTTCCAGGCGCGCGCGGGCCAGCGGATCGCGGCGACGATGTCGTCGGAGGCCTTCGACACCTATCTGCAACTGTTCCGCGAGACCGGGGGCGGCCGCGTCTCCATCGCCGAGGATGACGACGGCGCGGGCGAGGGCACCAATTCGCGCCTGGCCGCCACGCTGGATGACGCCGGGACCTATGTGATCGAGGCGCGGGCCTTCGGCGACGGCGTCGGCGCCTACACCCTGACCCTGAACGAGACGGCCCCGCCGCCGCCCGCCACGCCCCTGAGCTTCGGCGAGACGGTCCAGGGCGAGATCGCGGCCGACGATCCCAAGGCCGACGACGGCAAGGGCTATGACGCCTATGGCTTCAGCGGCATGGCCAAACAGAGGGTGCAGATCATCGTCCGCTCGGGCGATTTCGACAGCTTCGTGGAGATCGGCCGCCCCGGCGAGGACTGGGAGGCCCTGGCCAGCGACGACGACGGCCTGGGCGAGGGGCTGGACTCGCGGCTGAACTTCACCCTGCCGGAAGACGGCGACTATGTGATCCGCGCCATGCCGTTGGCGACGGACAGCAAGGGCCTGTACTCGATCCAACTGATCGACCGGGGACCCGAGCCGCTGCCGGGCAGCATACTGGTCGGGGCCACCGCGCGCGGCACGTTGAACGAGACCGACGCCGTCAACGACGAAGGCGCCTATTTCGACGCCTATGAGCTTCAGGCCAAGGGTGGCGAGAAACTGCGTCTGACCATGGTCTCCAACGCCGTGGACGCCCTGGTCGAAGTCGGCCGCGCCCAGGACGACGGCGGGTTCGAGAGCCTGGCCTCGGATGACGACGGTCTGTCGGACACCCATGCGCAACTGGACTGGACGGCGCCGGAGGACGGCGTCTATGTCGTCCGCGCGCGCAGCTATGCGCCGGGCGCGGTCGGCGACTACGCCCTGACGATTGAGAAACAGCCCTGAGGTCCCAGTGAGCAACGACGGCGGTTTGACGGAAGAAGACGTCGTCGAGGGGTATCGGGTCTTCCTGGAACGCGCGCCGGAATCGGCCGAGGTGATCGCCCTGCATCGCGCGGGACATCCCAATCGCGCCTCGTTCCTGCACGCCATGACCCATGCGGCGGAGTTCACCAACCGGGTCGCCGGTCTGGCCGTCCGTCAGGCGCTGCACGGCCAGTTGATCGCGCCGGTCGAGACCATCCAGCACGACGCCCCGCCCGAGACGATGACGCGGTTGCTGGACCGTATCCGTCGGCAATGGACCCATCTGGGCGACACCGAACCGCACTGGTCGGTGCTGACCGCGGACCGGTTCAAGGCGAACCAGATCAACGATCCCGCCAATCTGGCCGAATTCCACGCCTCGGGCGAACGCGAGGCCCGGCTGATCGACCTGTTCGGGGCGCGCACCGGGGTTTCGCACCACGGCGGCGTCTGCATCGAACTGGGCTGTGGCGTCGGCCGGGTGACGCGCCGTCTGGCCGACCGTTTCGACAAGGTGATCGCCCTGGACATCTCGCCGGGCAACCTAGCCCTGTGCCGCGCCTTCATGGACCAGGAAGGCGTCACCAATGTCGAGACGCGCCTGATGCAGGGGCTGGAGGATTTCGACGACCTGCCCGAGGCGGATTTCTTCTTCACCGCCATCACCTTGCAGCACAATCCGCCGCCGGTTCAGAAACTGATCCTGCGCAAGATCTTCCAGCGCCTGAAGCCGAACGGCCTGGCCCTGTTCCAGATCCTGGGCGAGGCCGCCGGCTACAGCTTCGAGGCCGAATCCTATCTGTCGACCCCGCCTCCGGCGATGGAGATGCACGTCCTGCGACGCGCGGCGGCGCTGGCCGAGATGCGCGATCAGGGCCTGTACCCGCTGGACGTCGTCGCCGACGCCCATACGGGCGACATCATCGGTTCGGTGACCATCTACGGCCAGAAGACCGCCTGACGCTTCAGGCCGAGGGCAACAGGTCCTCGGCGAAGGCGCGATAGCGGCCCGCGCGCACGCCGTCGGCCGCGTGCGCGATGTCAGGCGCGAAATAGCGGTCGGATTCATAGGCGGGCGCCGCTTCGCGCACGATGGCCCAGACCCGCTCCAACACGGGCGACGAGGTCAGCGGGCGACGGAACTCCAGCCCCTGCGCGGCGGCCAGCAGTTCGACGCCGACCACGGTCGCGGCGTTTTCGGCCATGTCCAGCAGGCGGCGGGCGCCGTGGGTGGCCATGGAGACGTGGTCTTCCTGATTGGCGCTGGTCGGCACGGTGTCGACGCTGCACGGATGGGCGACCATGCGGTTCTCGGCCACCAGGGCGGCGGCGGTCACCTGGGCGATCATGAAGCCCGAGTTCAGGCCGCTCTCCCTGACCAGGAAGGCGGGCAGATCGGTCATCTTGGGATCGACCAGGATGGAGGTGCGCCGTTCCGAGATATTGCCGATCTCGCACAGGACCATGGCGATCTGATCCGCCGCGAAAGCAACGGGTTCGGCGTGGAAATTGCCGCCGGAAATGACGTCGCCGTCATCGATGAAGACCAGCGGATTGTCGGTCACGGCGTTGGCCTCGCGCTCCAGCGTCGCGGCGGCGTTCCTCAGCACGTCCAGCGCCGCGCCCATGACCTGGGGCTGGCAGCGCAGGGAATAGGGGTCCTGGACCTTGGCGCAGTCGTGGCGATGGCTGTCGCGGATGGCGCTGCCGTTCAGCAGGCCGCGCAAGGCGGCGGCCACGGCGATCTGGCCCGGCTGGCCGCGCAGGGCGTGGATGCGCGGATCGAACGGGGCGTCCGATCCTTTCAGCGCATCGACCGACAGGGCGCCGGCGGCGATCCCGGCGGCGAACACGGCCTCGGCCGCGAACAGACCGGCCAGGGCCAGGGCCGTCGAACACTGGGTGCCGTTCAGCAGGGCCAGGCCTTCCTTGGGACCCAGCACCAGAGGTTTCAGCCCGACCACGGCCATGGCGGTCTCGGCCGACAGGGTCTGACCCCGATGCCGCGCCTCGCCGACGCCGATCAGCACGCCGCTCATATGCGCCAGCGGCGCCAGGTCGCCCGAGGCGCCGACAGAACCCTTGGACGGAATGCACGGCAGGACGTCGGCGTTCACCAGGGCGATCAGCGCCTCCAGCGTCTTACGCCGGATGCCCGAGGCGCCCTTCGACAGGCTGGCGATCTTCAGCACCAGCAACAGGCGGGTGACGGCCGCGTCCAGCAACGGGCCGACGCCGCAGGCGTGGCTGAGCACCAGATTCTTCTGGAGGGTCTCCAGGTCCTCGGGCGCGATCGAGGTGTTGGCCAGCAGGCCGAAGCCGGTGTTGATGCCGTAAACCGTGCGCCCCTCGGCCAGGATGGCGGCCACGGTGGCCGCGCCCTTGTCCACGGCGGCCCAGGCGGCGTCCGTCAGGCTTACCGTGACCGGCCCGTCCGTGACAGCGCGCAGTTGGGCGAGGGTAAGGGGCGATTGGCCGATGATGATCTGGGTCATGGTGTCTCCTGTCCTTCTCCCCTCGGGGGAGAAGGTGGGCCGCGGAGCGGCTCGGATGAGGGGGCTGGTTCCCCGGATTCGATTGCTGGAATGATGCCCGCCGCATGGCGGATGGCGTTCAGCACGACGGATGGATTGGTCACAAATGCGGTGTTGCGGAACCTCAACACTGTGAAGCCTGCATGGCGCAGCCGGTTATCGCGAGCCGCATCGTCGTCTTCGGTCAGGTCATGGACGCCACCGTCCAGTTCGATCACCAGCTTCAGCTCGGCGCAGAGGAAATCAACGACGGAACCGGCGACCGGGGCTTGTCGACGGAACTTCAACCCTTCGAGCTGGCGCCCGCGCAGCATCGCCCACAGCAAGACCTCCGGCCCGGTTTGATCCGAGCGAAGCCTTTTGGCGCGCCGCGTCTCTCTGTCGGACTGGTGCACGGTCTAGCAGCCCCCTCATCCGTCTCGCTTCGCGCGCCACCTTCTCCCCCAAGGGGAGAAGGAAAGAACCTGCGCCGTCATCCCAGGCTCGGCAGGTTCAGGCCGTTGGCGCGCGCGGCGTCCTTGGCGATGTCGTATCCCGCGTCGGCGTGGCGCATGACGCCGGTGGCCGGGTCGTTCCACAGGACGCGCTCCAGCCGCTTGGCCGCTTCGGGCGTGCCGTCGGCGACGATGACCACGCCCGAGTGCTGGGAATAGCCCATGCCGACCCCGCCGCCGTGATGCAACGACACCCAGCTCGCGCCCGAGGCCGTGTTCAAAAGGGCGTTCAGCAGCGGCCAGTCGGACACGGCGTCCGAGCCGTCCATCATGGCCTCGGTCTCGCGGTTCGGGCTGGCGACCGAGCCGGAGTCCAGATGGTCGCGGCCGATGACGATGGGACCGGACAGTTCGCCGGACGCCACCATGTCGTTGAACATCAGCCCCGCGCGGTGCCGGTCGCCCAGACCGATCCAGCAGATGCGGGCGGGCAGGCCCTGGAAGGCGATCCGTTCGCCCGCCATGTCCAGCCAGCGGTGCAGACCGGCGTTGTCGGGGAAGAGTTTCTTCATCGCCGCGTCGGTCTTCTTGATGTCCTCCGGGTCGCCGGTCAGGGCGGCCCAGCGGAACGGGCCGACGCCGCGACAGAACAGCGGGCGGATGTAGGCGGGCACGAAGCCGGGGAAGTCGAAGGCGTTCGCCACGCCCTTGTCGAAGGCGACTTGGCGGATGTTGTTGCCATAGTCGGTGGTCGGCACGCCCATGGCCTGGAAGGCCAGCATGGCCTGGACGTGATCAACGATTGATTGCGCCGCCGCGTCGCGTACGGCGTCGGGATCGGACTGGCGTTTGTCCTCCCATTCGGCGACGGTCCAGCCCTTGGGCAGATAGCCGTTGACCAGGTCATGGGCGCTGGTCTGGTCGGTCACCAGGTCAGGCCGAACGCCGCGCTTCACCAATTCAGGCAATACATCCGCAGCATTCCCCAACAAACCGACAGATATGGCTTTTCCTTCGGATTTGGCGGTCTCGATCAGGGCCAGGGCCTCGTCCACCGTCTCGGCCATGACGTCGAGGTAGCGGGTGCGCAGGCGGAACTCGATGCGGCTGCGCTGGCACTCCACGGCGATGCAGGAGGCCCCGGCCATGGTCGCGGCCAGCGGTTGCGCCCCGCCCATGCCGCCCAGGCCCGCCGTCAGGATCCATTTGCCCGACCAGTCGCCGCCGTAATGCTGGCGGCCGGCCTCCATGAAGGTCTCATAGGTGCCCTGAACGATGCCCTGGGTGCCGATGTAGATCCACGAGCCGGCCGTCATCTGGCCGTACATCATCAGACCCTTGCGATCGAGTTCGTGGAAATGCTCCCAGGTCGCCCATTTGGGCACCAGGTTGGAGTTGGCGATCAGGACGCGCGGCGCGTCCTCATGGGTGCGGAACACCCCGACCGGCTTGCCCGACTGGACCAGCAGGGTCTGGTCGGCCTCCAGGGCCTCCAGCTCGGCGACGATGCGGTCGAAACTGGCCCAGTCGCGCGCCGCCTTGCCGATGCCGCCATAGACCACCAGGTCCTCGGGCCGCTCGGCCACCTCGGGGTCCAGATTGTTCATCAGCATCCGCAGGGCCGCCTCGGCCGCCCAGGTCTTGGCCGTCTTGTTCGGGCCGCGGGGCGCACGCACGACGCGGCTGTTGGATGGTGCGTTCATCTGATCCTCCCTGCGGCGGTTCATCGCCGACGTGGCGTCCGTCTTATGTCTAGACATTATGCGGTGCAAGAGGCAGGTTCGCCGCATGGAGCGCGAACCCCTGCACCGTCGCATCGCGGGCGACATCGAGCGTCGCATCGCCTCGGGCGAATGGCGGCCGGGTTTCCGCATCCCGATCGAGACCGAGCTGACGGCCGAATACGGCTGCGCCCGGATGACGGTGTCGCGCGCCCTGTCGGATCTGGCGGCGCGCGGCCTGATCGTGCGGCGGCGCAGGGCCGGAACCGTGGTGGCCCATCCGCCGGTCCATTCCTCGGCCCTGGTCTCCATTCCCGACATTCAGGCCGAGATCGAGGGGCGGGGGTCGGCCTATTCGCATCGGCTTCTGGCGCGCGCGGTTCGGTCGGCGCGGGATGGTGATTCGCCCCTGGGCGGCCGGGTGGTCGCGCTGGAGACCCTGCACCTGGCCGACGGACTGCCGTTCGCCCTGGAGCGGCGGCTGATCTCGCTGGACGCCGCGCCCGAGGCCGAGACGGCCGATTTCGAGACCCAGGCGCCGGGCGGCTGGCTGCTGGCGCACACGCCCTGGACCGAGGCGGAGCACCGTATTTCCGCCGTCGCCGCCGACCGCGAGACGGCGGCCGGTCTGGGCCTTGCGCTCGGCGCCGCATGCCTGAAGCTGGAGCGCCGCACCTGGCGCGACGGTCAGGGCGTGACTTGGGCCTCCCAAACCTTCCCCGGCGCGGCCTATGATCTGGTGGCGCGCTTTTCGCCGACGAAAGGATGATCATGAAGGAACCCTCCGAGGCCCTGGGCTGGCGGTCGGTCGGCGATCTGGTCGGGAACCGCCCGGACGCGCCCGTCGCCCTGATCGGCGCGCCCCTGAACGAGCGGTCGCTGACGCCCGGTCGCTGCGACCTGGGACCCAAGGCGTTCCGGGCCGTGCTGCCGCGTTTCTCGACCTATGACGTCGAGACGGGGACGGAGCTGAACGTCCAGGTGCATGACGCGGGCGACGTGTCGTTGAAGGCCGTGACGCCCGCCGACGCCTTCGCGCCGGTGCGTGACGCGGTCGCGGCCCAGGCGGCCCAGACGGCGCGCGCGCTGACCGTGCTGATCGGCGGCAACAACGCCGTCACCCGGCCGGGCGTGCACGGCCTGGGCCTGGAACGGACGGCCCTGTTGACCCTGGACGCCCATTTCGACCTGCGTGACACCGACCAGGGGCTGACCAACGGCAATCCGGTGCAGGCCCTGCTGGACGACGGCATGGACGGCCGCCGCATCAGCCAGGTCGGCCTGGCGCCCTTCGCCAACACGCGCCGGGCGCATGACAAGGCCAAGGCGGCGGGAATCTCGGTGCGGACGGTCGGCGAATGCCGCGAACGCGGCCTGGCCGCCGTCGTGGCCGAGGAGCTGGAGCGGCTGTCGGGCCTGTGCGACGCGATCTATGTCGATTTCGACATCGACGTGATCGACCGCGGACAATGGCCGGCCAGCCCCGGCGCGCGTCCGGGGGGCGTGTCGGTGATCGACTTCTTCGCCGCCACGCGCGTGATCGGCGCCCATCCTGGGGTGAAGGCGGTGGACCTGACCGAATACGATCCGTCGCTGGAGATCGGCGACCTGGGATCGCTGACGGCCGGGCGCTGGTTCTGTGAACTGCTGACGGGGTTTCAAGTTCGATGATCCGCGCCGACCGACTGATCACCGAATGCCGCCTGGCCACCATGGTCGAGTCCGACGAACCCTATGGGGCCGTCGAGGACGGCGCCATCCTGATCCACCACGGCAAGATCATCTGGGCCGGGCCGCGCGGCGAACTGCCCAAGCACAAGGCGGCCGAGACGGATCTGTTGGGCGGCCGTTGGGTCACGCCGGGGCTGATCGACTGCCATACCCATCTGGTGTTCGGCGGCGACCGCTCGGGCGAGTTCGAACAACGCCTGGGCGGCGCGACCTATCAGCAGATCGCCAAGGCCGGCGGCGGCATCGTCTCAACCGTGCGCGCCACGCGTGAGGCCAGTGAGGACGATCTGTTCGACAGCGCCATGACGCGGCTGGAGGGGCTGAAGGCCACCGGCGTCACCACGGTCGAGATCAAGTCCGGCTATGGCCTGGACATGGACGCCGAACTGAAGATGCTGCGGGTCGCCCGCCGCATCGGCAAGGAGGGCGGGGTGCGGGTGCGCACCAGCTATCTGGGCCTGCACGCCCTGCCGCCCGAATATCGCGACGACCGCGACGCCTATGTCGATCTGGCCGTCGGCGACATTCTGGACGCGGCGCACGACCATGATCTGGTCGACGCCGTCGACGCCTATTGCGAACCCATCGCCTTCACCACCGACGAGGTGTCGCGCCTGTTCGAGCGTGCGCGCAGCCTGGGCCTGCCGGTGCGGCTGCACGCCGACCAGTTGTCGGACGGGGGCGGGGCCGCCCTGGCCGCCCGCTACGGCGCCCTGTCGGCCGACCATGTCGAGCACACGACCGAGGCGGGGGTGAAGGCCATGGCCGAGGCGGGCGTGGTCGCCGTGCTTCTGCCCGGCGCCTATCTGATGTTGCGCGAGACCCAGGCGCCGCCCGTGGCCCTGTTCCGCGAGCATGGGGTCAAGATGGCGGTGGCCAGCGACTGCAACCCCGGCACCTCGCCCGTCGCCTCGATGACGGCGGCGATCAACCTGGCCTGCGTCCAGTTCCGCCTGACGCCGGAAGAGGCCCTGGCGGGGGCCACGCGCGAGGCGGCGCGGGCGCTGGGCCTGCGCGGCGACATCGGCCGCATCAAGAAGGGGCTGGAGGCCGACCTGGCCGTCTGGGACATCGATCGCCCGGCCGAGTTGGCCTATTGGCTAGGCAAGCCGATGCTGCACGCCCGCTATCTGGGCGGCGAACGCTCATAGATTGAATTCTAAAACACACCTACCTAAGGTTGCTTTCGTCAGGAGAGCGGCCCTTGGATGCGCGCGTCGATCTGGAAACGGGAACGGCTGGACGGTCGGGCTTCGCGCCGATGAAAGGGGCGAGGGACCGCAAGGAGACGCTGGCCATCCTGGCGCTTTGCCTCCTGACCGCCGCCCAGACGGTCGTCATCGTCCTGCTTTGCATCGATGTGGTTCGTACGGCCGTCGGCTAGGCTCCAGACTCAATTAAAGCTCATTGAAATCAGTGATCCAGCACGTTCCGCTCATCCCCGCGACCCGATGGGCGGCGCGCGGCGTCAAGGCGGGGATGGGCGGTGTTGAGTGCGGAGCCTAGGCTTCGCCTTGTCGCTCGAAACGGGAATAGAACAGCACCAGAAGCAGAACATTCATCACGGCGGCCACCGCCAGGGTCCCCAGGAAGGGAAGGCTGTCGGCGGCGAGCCACAGAGCCTTCATCTGCCAATAGGCCGGCGAGAGCCACGCGAGATAGAGCATGGGCGGAACCGCGAAATAGGCCAGCACGGGAAGCGCCAGGATGCTGTTGGCCACCCGCATGACGGCCAGGGCGGCCATCTTGTTCCTGGCGAAGGTCGCCATGGCCAGGGCGACAACCGGGGCGCTGACGGCGTTGACGGCCGCGATCAGCGCGACGGTCGTAATCGGCAACGGCGCCAGCCCCGCGACCGGATAGGCGACGATGGTCACGCCGACAGACAAGGCCAGAGGCGTGAACAGCCTGGCCGCGACATAGCGGGCGAAGGAGACCGGCATGACCCGCAACGCCATCAAGGTGCGCTCGTCGCGCTCGCCGACGATCAATAGCCCATAGACCGCGCCGACCAGGCCTGGCGCGATCGCCGTCAGCAGGCTCATCAACAACACTGGCGCGGCGCGCGCCGCCGACGCGCCCCCGTCCTGGCCCAGATAGGCGACGAGGGTCGCCTGAAGGGTCTCGACGTCGGGGACGGCGAACCGGAAAATCAGCGCGACCGCCAGGGGCGCGGCGATGATCCCCGCCATCAGAGGGTCTCGGGTCACCCGTCGAAGATCGGCTGCGACCAGGGTCGCGACCAGGCCCCGGCGCCGGATGGGATCCGTCGTGGTCATGACGCGTCCCCGATCCGGGCCTGCATACGCCGGACGGCCAGATAGGCCAGGCCGCCGGCCGCCAGAATCCAGGCCGCCAACGACGCGCCGGCTCCCGCCAGTCCGTGCGAGGCGTCCAGATCGAAGGCCGTCTCGATCAACGCCAGGGCGCCCGCGGTCGGGTGCCAGACGAGCCATTGCGGGGCGATCCCGAGCAGCACGCCATAGCCGGGCGCGCCCAGCGCCAGGATCGCGCCGATCATGGGCAGAAGGTATGCGTACAGGTCGTCGAAATAGGCGATGACCACGAACCCGAACAGGGCCGACAGGCTCGCCGCCCCGGCCAGGCCCGCGGTCAGGGCCAGCGGTGAAAGGGCGCCGTCATAGACCGCCAGGACAAGGACGAGCGTTTGCGCCAGTGCGATCAGGCTCACCGTCACGACGCGCGCCGCCATATAGGCGGGCGTCGACACAGGACTCACGCACAGCACGGCGAATGCGCCTTCGCCGCGCTCGAGCAACACCATCAGCCCCACGAGCATCAGCGGCGACAGGACCACGTCGAACAGAATGATCGCGGCGATGAACGCCTCATAGCCGGCGAAGTCCAGGCGCGAGGCCTGCAGGGCCACCAGAAGCATCAGGCCGAACACCGCCAGGCTCACCCAGACATAGCCCGAGCGATAGAGGGTTCGCATATCGTTGCCGACAAGCTGGGCGAAGGCGCTCATGCTAGCCGCTCCCCGGTCACGCGCATGAAGACGTCTTCGAGGCTGGGTTCCAGCGAGTGGATCGACTCGATCCTTTTTTCCGCGATCAGTTTCTGAAACAGAGGATTCGCGGCCAGGCCTTCGAGCGAGAAGCGGTCGCTGCGTAGCGCTCCGGCGACGCCGGAGCGGATCTCGACCAGCCGGCTGCTGTGCTCCAGGCGCAAGGCCGACGGCGCGCCGACCCGCGCAAGGCGGCCATTCACCAGGAAGCCGACCGTGTCGCACAGTTCGTCGGCGACGTGCATATCGTGGGTCGTCAGGAAGACCGTGGTTCCCCTGTCGCGCTCGCGTCGGATGAGGTCGCGAACGATCCGCGCATTGCCCGGGTCCAGGCCCGACGTCGGCTCGTCGAGAAAGAGCAGGGTCGGCCGGTTGATCAGCGACCGGGCGAGGTTCAGCCGGGTTTGCATGCCCTTGGAGAATTGCTCGACGCGCTTGTCGGCGTCTGCGCGCAACCCCACCCATTCGAGGACCTCCTCTGGCGCAAGCGTAGGCGTGCGAAAGAAGGAGGCGAAGAAGCGAAGATTCTCGATCGCGGTCAGCTTGCGATAGTTGCCCGGAAGTTCGAAACAGACGCCGACCCGTTCGAAATAGTCTGGTCCCCAGGACTTCACGGGCCGCCCCATGACGCGCAGGTCGCCGCGATAGCCCCGCAGCAGACGGATCAGGATCTTTTGCGTCGTGCTCTTCCCGGCGCCGCTCGGCCCGAGGAAGCCGAAGATCTCGCCTTCCGCGACGGAAAAGGTGAGCGCGGCGACAGATGGAGGCCGCCCGCCATAGGCGAACGTCAGTTCATTGGCCTCGATCATCATGTCCTGTTTCTCCCGACCACGGACCAAGGTGTCGGGATCATGGAGTCCGGTTCAATTCCCGGCGTTGAATATGGCCGGGTCGATGCCCGGGACCGGTCGTGCGTGTTGTGGCTCGGCGTCGGCGACACCAACATCTTTCCGGCGCCCTCATCGCCGCCGCGACTGGGTGGGCTAAATGGGTCGCTTATCCAGGGTCCAGACTCACCAAGGTCCGATAGAGTCATGGCGCCCGCAGGCTTCGCCCATCCTCGATCCCCTGCGTCCGCATCGGGCGCAGACCCGTGCTAGGGGGCGACCGACGCCGCTCAGCGGGGGACGTCGAATCTAGACTCGATAGACTCGATAGACGCGCTTTTTTCCGGGTCTAGACTCTCGGCGGCAGGAGGGTCAGCGGCGACTCAGGCCGGTTCCGCCCAGGGGCCGGGTCTCGTTGCGGTTGTCGAAATCGGCGATCAGGGGGCGTCCGCGCGCGATGGCCGCCTGGACCGACGGCAGTGACAGGGAGGCGCGATGACTGTCGGCGTTGTCCCAGACCTCGGTGATCCACAGGGCGTCGGCGTCCTGCATGTCTTCGGCGATGACGTAGGACAGGCAGCCGGGCATGTCGCCGGTGCCCTCCAGCAGGATGGCGGCCAGTTCGGCGCGTTTGCCGGGCGCCGCCTTCATGCGGCCGATCAGTCCGTACATGGGCGTCTCTCCAAAAGCGGGCAGGGCGGTCGCGGTCACGGCCAGGCCGAAACCGGCGTGAAGGGTCTGGCGGCGGGTGGCGGTCATGTCCCCAGCCTAGTCCGACCGCCGCCCTGACGTCGCCGGGATTCTGATGCTATGGGCGGGCGATGGGTCTTCACATGATCAAGCTGTGCGTCGGCGTCTCGGACGTCGACTGGCTGGAGCGGCGCGCCCGGTCGGGCCAGCCCCTGATCGTGCACACGCGGATGACGCCCAAGCGCGCGGCCGAGATCGAGGACGGCGGCTCTCTGTATTGGGTCATCAAGGGGACCGTGGCCTGCCGCCAGCCGATCCTGGACATCACGACGCTGGGCGAGGGCAAGACCAGCCGTTGCGAGATCACCCTGGAGCCGCGCGTCATCCGCACCGCGCCGATGGCTCGGCGCCCGTTCCAGGGCTGGCGCTATCTGGAAGCCAAGGACGCGCCCGTCGACCTGAGCGTCGCCGACGCCGGGGACGTGCCGCCGGAATTGGTGGAGCAGTTGCGCGAACTGGGCGCCTGGTAGGCGAAAGCCCCCAATCCGATTGGGAGTTGACCGGGGTTTCCCGGCATGGCCTTTGCCGCCTCCCATGTTTTCCCTCAGCCCTTCGTCCCGCACCGCCCTGAAAGACCTTTTGGCCCTGGCCTGGCCGGTGGTGTTGGCGCGTCTGGGCATCATGACCATGGGGCTGACCGACGCCATTGTCGTGGGCAACCATTCCGGCGAACAGTTGGCCTTCCACGCCCTGGCCTGGGCGCCGACCTCCATCGTCCTGACCACGGCTGTCGGCCTGATGATGGGGGTGCAGGTGATGACCGCCCGGATGCTGGGCGAGGGACGGCGCCATGAGGTCGGCGCCGTGCTGCGCCGGGGCACGGCCTATGCGCTGCAGATCGGCGTCATTTCCATGATCGCCCTGATCGCGCTGGGTCCCTGGCTGATGCGCCACGCGGGCCTGGCCGACGGCCTGGGCGAGGGGGCGGCGCCCGCCCTGATCATCTTCGCCCTGTCGATGCCCGCCTATCTGGTCAGCGTGGCGGCTCAGTTCTTCCTGGAGGCCCTGGGCAGGCCCAAGCCCGGCATGTGGGCCATGTGGATCGCCAACGGCGTCAATCTGCTGCTGAATCTGGTGCTGGTGCCGGACCTGCTGGGCATCGGCCAGTCGGGCGCCGCGGCCTCGGCCTGGGCGACGTTCGGCGCGCGGACGGCGCTGGCGGTGTTTCTGGTCATCTACATCCTGCGCCTGCCCGAGGCGCGGGCGCTGGGCGTCTTCGCCAAGCCGCAGCGCGACCTGACGGCCGAGCGCGAGCAGCGCAAGGTCGGCTATGGCGCCGGGTCCAGCTATTTCATCGAGGTCGGGGCCTTCGCGGCCATGACCTTCATCGCCGGTCAGTTGGGCGCGGTGGAGACCACGGCCTGGACCATCGCCCTGAACGTTTCGGCCATCGTCTTCATGGTGCCCATGGGGTTGTCGGCGGCGACGGCCGTGCTGGTCGGCCGGGCCTATGGCGCCAAGGACGGCGACGGCGTGATGCGCGCGGGTCTGGTCGGCATCGGCGTGGTGACGGCCCTCAGCCTGGTCATCGCCCTGATCATCTGGCCGACGGCGGACATCCTGGCCTCGGCCTACAACCGCGATCCGGTGCTGCTGGCGGTGGCGGCCCCGGCCCTGGCTCTGACCGCCCTGTTCTTTGTGGCCGACGCCATCCAGGTGGTCGCCGCCTCGGCCAACCGCGCGGCGGGCGACGTCTGGTGGCCCACCATCATGCATTTCGTCAGCTATGCCGCGATCATGATGCCGCTGGGCTGGTGGCTGGCGCATGCGATCGGCGTCAACGGCCTGGTCTGGGCGGTGATCATCGCCAGCCTGGTGTCGGCGGTCCTGCTGACCGGTCGGTTCGTACGCATCGCGCGGCGTCTCAAGACCGCAGGGCTTAGAGCTTAGGGCTTAGGAAGTGAGACGCGGCCCTTGCGGTCTGGCCCCGCGCTCGCCACTAAGCCCTACTCCTCCTAAGCCCTACGTCCCCCGGAACCCATGACCCGCATCCTCATCACCTCGGCGCTGCCCTACATCAACGGCATCAAGCACCTGGGGAACCTGGCGGGTTCGATGCTGCCGGCCGACGTCTGGGCGCGGTTCAAGCGCGGGCAGGGGCACGAGGTGCTCTATATCTGCGCCACCGACGAGCACGGCACCCCGGCCGAGCTGGCCGCCGCCGCCGCCGGCCAGGACGTGCGCACCTATTGCGACGAACAGCACGAGATCCAGAAGCGGGCCGGAGAGGCCTTCAACCTCAGCTACGACTGGTTCGGCCGTTCGTCCTCGGACGCCAACCGCCGCCTGACGCAGCATTTCGCGAAAGTGTTGGAGGACAACGGTCTGATCGAGGAGCGGGTCGACCGGATGATCTATTCGGTCGACGATGGCCGCTTCCTGCCCGACCGCTATGTCGAGGGCACCTGTCCGCACTGCGGCTACGTCGGCGCGCGTGGCGACCAGTGCGACAACTGCGGCCGCCTGCTGGACCCGACCGACCTGATCGATCCCTATTCGGCCGTCTCGGGCAGCCGGAACCTGGAGGTGCGCGACACCCGCCACCTGTATCTGTTGCAGACCAAGATGGCCGAGCGCGTCCGCGCCTGGGTCGATTCCAAGGACTGGCCGTCCCTGGCCAAGTCCATCGCCTACAAGCATCTGGACGAGGGGCTGATCGACCGAGGCGTCACCCGCGACCTGAAATGGGGCGTGCCGGTGGTCGGTCCCGACGGCGGGCCGCGACCGGGCATGGAGGGCAAGGTCTTCTACGTCTGGTTCGACGCGCCCATCGAATACATCGGCGCGACCGAGGAATGGGCCGAGGCGACCGGGAACGACTGGCGTTCCTGGTGGCGCACCGACGCGGGCGCCGACGACGTGCGCTACGTCCAGTTCATGGGCAAGGACAACGTCGCCTTCCACTCGGTCAGCTTCCCGACGACGATCCTGGGTTCGCAAGAACCGTGGAAGACGGTCGATACGCTGAAGGCCTTCAACTGGCTGAACTGGTACGGCGGGAAATTCTCGACCAGCCAGAAGCGCGGCGTCTTCATGGACCAGGCGCTGGAGCTGTTGCCCGCCGACTATTGGCGCTGGCACCTGACGGCCTATGGGCCGGAAGGGTCGGACGCGGCCTTCACCTGGGAGCAGTTCCAGTCGACGACGAACAAGGACCTGGCCGACGTCCTGGGCAATTTCGTCAACCGCATCGTCAAATTCGCCGAGTCCAAGATGGACGGCGTCGTGCCCGACGGCGGCGCGCCCGGCGAGCTGGAGGCCAGGCTGGAGGCGGACGTCCGCGCCGGGATCGCCGAGGCGACGGCCGCGTTCGAGGCCATGGAGTTCAGGAAGGCCGCCCAGGCCGTCCGCGCCGTCTGGGTGCTGGGCAATGAATATCTGCAGGTCGCGGCGCCCTGGACCGCGCTGAAGACCGACCGCGACGCGGCGGCGGTGGGCGTGCGCACCGGCCTGAACCTGGTCGCTCTGTTCGCGCGCCTGGCCGCGCCGATCATGCCCGAGACGGCGGCCCGAATCGCCGCCTCGGTCGGGGCGGCCGATCTGAGCTGGCCGTCGGCGGATGAGCCGTTGCTGGACATTCTGCCGCGCGGCCGGGCCGTCGCGGCGCAAGGCGTGCTGTTCGCCAAGATCGAGGACGCCCAGGTGGCGGAGTGGTCCGAACGGTTCGGCGGGGCCGCGTAGCCGTTTCCCCTTCTCCCCTTGGGGGAGAAGGTGGCCCGCGGAGCGGGTCGGATGAGGGGTAAGCCCGATCCGACCTCGACGTCAGCCCGTCAGCCCGCCTGACACAGCCCCCTCATCCATCAGGCGGCGGGCTGGGCCGCCGGCTCCACCCTATGGGGGGCCATGATCGGCGGGGGCGAGGCCGAGGGCGCGCCCGTGGCCGGGGTCGCGGTCTTGTCGCTGCGGACGCCCTTCCAGAATTTGGCCTCTTCTTCCGGCGAGATGGCCAGGAAGGCCGGGGCCGAACGGTTGAAGCTCTCGGTGTTGCCGGTGCGGACCACGACCGAGCGCGCGCCGTCCCAGATCATGTGCAGGGCGACGTACAGCACGATCACCAGGCCGACGTAGCCGATCCAGCGATGCTTGGTCAGCAGCTTGGCGATGTAGGTGGCGGCCACGCCCATCAGGGCGATCGACAGGATCAGGCCGAAGACCATGATCCACGGATGCTCGTGCGCCGCGCCGGCCACGGCCAGGACGTTGTCCAGGCTCATGGTCACGTCGGCGATCATGATCTGCACCAGGGCCGCGCCGAACGACTTGCGCTTGAGACCCAGCTCTTCCGGCGTCGGTCCCTTGCCGTGCTCGATCTGCATGGCCAGCTCCAGCTCGGCCTCGGCCTCGGCCTGGTCGTGGGTCGCCGACTCCTGCAGCTCGCGCCACATCTTCCAGCACACCCACAGCAGCAGCACGCCGCCCGCCAGCAGCAGGCCGACGATCGCCAGAAGCTGCACGGTGACCAGGGCGAAGCCGATGCGCAGGATCACGGCGGCGATCAGGCCGATCAGAATGGCCTTGCGCCGCAGTTCGGGCGCCAGGGCGGCGGCGGCCAGGCCCACGGCCACGGCGTTGTCGCCGGCCAGGACCAGGTCGATCATCAGGACCTGACCCAGGGCGGTCAGTTGGCTGGCGAGTTCGGGAGAGCTGAGGAATTCCATGGCCGCTTCCTAATCGTGTGCGCGCCGCGCGCCAAGTCCGCCGCCGTCAATCGCGGCGCTGTGCGCGCACGCATTCATAAAGCGAGATGGCCGCCGCGTTCGACACGTTCAGGCTCTCGAATCCGCCCGGCATGGGGATTCGCGCCAGGGCGTCGCAGTGTTCGGCCACCAGGCGGCGGATGCCGTCGCCTTCCGAACCCATGACCAGCACGGTCGGTTGGGCGTCCAGCGCCTGCTCCAGCGTCTGCTCGGCCGAACCGTCCAGGCCCACGGCGCGCCAGCCCAGGTCGGCCAGACGCTCCAACGCCCGGCTCAGATTGGTCACCCGCGCGCAGGGCAGGCGTTCGGTCGCGCCGGCCGAGGCCTTGGCCAGGGCGCCGGCCAGGGCGGGGGAGTGCCGCTCCTGCACCACGATCCCCTTGGCGCCGAAGGCCAGGGCCGAGCGGAAGATGGCGCCGACGTTCTGAGGGTCGGTCAGTTGGTCCAACATGACGATGACGCCCCCCTCGCCAGGATTTGGGGTCGGGTCGGCGATGTCCTCCAGCGCCACGCCTTCCAGCGGCTGCACCTTGAAGACCATGCCCTGGTGCACGGCGCCGGCGGGCAGCATCCGGGTCAGGGCCGGGCCGTCGACGACCTCGATCCTGTGGCCGTGGGTCAGGCGGTCGCGCTCCAACTCCTCGGCGCGGTCGGCGGTGACCATCAGGCGGCCCATGCCCTTGCGCGCGGGATTGGCCAGGGCGGCGAGAACCGGATGGCGGCCCCAGACGAAATTGTCGCCGTCGGCGCGCGACCGGTCGCTCGTCCGCGCCGGACGCTCGCGGGAATCACTCGTGGGCGACGCCGCGGGATTGGGACCGCGGCCCCGTTCGCGCGGCTTGTCGGAACGCCCTTTGAAGCTGGGCTTTTCAGCCTTTTTCCGGTCGTTGCGTTCTCGTTTTGACGACACTATAAGACGCCCTCCGATTTGGAGCCCTTGAGGCTTTCGGGTCTGGCGCCTCCTGTATCCCAGGCGGGGCCGAGCATCGAAGGCTTTTGTTTCGGCGGCGATCGAAAGGTCGGCGGCGAGGCGTCAAAAGGTTATCGAAACGCGCGCGGGGGAATGTCCCGAGCGGCAAAGGGGGGGGACTGTAAATCCCCTGCGTAAGCTTCGCAGGTTCGAGTCCTGCTTCCCCCACCACGCGCTTTCGACCCTTGAGATAGGACGCCGGATCGGATCGGCCGCGGAAGGTCCCCGGACCTGACGCGGTCTCCGCGCGGGTATAGTACAATGGTAGTACAGCAGCCTTCCAAGCTGAGTATGTCGGTTCGATTCCGTCTACCCGCTCCAGGTTTTTGAAGCAGACAGCGCCCCTCAACCCGGGCCATCAGGAGTTTGGCCATGGCCAAGGAAAAGTTCGAACGCACTAAGCCGCACTGCAACATCGGCACGATTGGTCACGTTGACCACGGCAAGACGACGCTGACGGCGGCGATCACGATGACGCTGGCGAAGGCCGGCGGCGCCAAGGCGATGAACTACGCCGACATCGACGCGGCGCCGGAAGAGAAGGCGCGCGGCATCACGATCAACACGGCGCACGTTGAGTATGAGACGGCGAACCGTCACTACGCCCACGTCGACTGCCCGGGCCACGCCGACTATGTGAAGAACATGATCACGGGCGCGGCGCAGATGGACGGCGCGATCCTGGTGGTTTCGGCCGCCGACGGCCCGATGCCGCAGACGCGCGAGCACATCCTGCTGGCCCGTCAGGTCGGCGTGCCGGCGCTGGTGGTGTTCATGAACAAGGTGGACCTGGTCGACGACGAGGAGCTGCTGGAGCTGGTGGAGATGGAAGTCCGCGAGCTGCTGTCGAGCTACCAGTTCCCGGGCGACGACATTCCGATCACCAAGGGTTCGGCCAAGGCCGCGACCGACGGCGTGACCCCGGAGATCGGCGAACAGCGCGTGCTGGAGCTGATGCAGACGGTCGACGACTACATCCCGCAGCCGGAGCGTCCGGTGGACCTGCCGTTCCTGATGCCGGTGGAAGACGTGTTCTCGATCTCGGGCCGCGGCACCGTGGTGACGGGCCGCGTCGAGAAGGGCATCGTCAAGGTCGGCGAGGAAGTCGAGATCGTCGGCATCCGTCCGGTTCAGAAGACGACCTGCACGGGCGTCGAAATGTTCCGCAAGCTGCTGGACCAAGGTCAGGCGGGCGACAACGTGGGCGTGCTGCTGCGCGGCACCAAGCGTGAGGACGTGGAGCGCGGCCAGGTGCTGTGCAAGCCGGGTTCGATCACCCCGCACACCAAATTCCTGGCCGAGGCCTACATCCTGACCAAGGAAGAAGGCGGCCGTCACACGCCGTTCTTCACCAACTACCGTCCGCAGTTCTACTTCCGCACGACCGACGTGACCGGCATCGTGCACCTGAAGGAAGGCGTTGAGATGATCATGCCGGGCGACAACGCGGAACTGACTGTGGAGCTGATCACCCCGATCGCCATGGACCAGGGCCTGCGCTTCGCCATCCGCGAAGGCGGCCGCACCGTCGGCGCCGGCGTCGTGTCCAAGATCATCGAGTAGTTCGGAGCGCTGCGTCGCGCTCTCGCGCGCCGCATGGGATCGCATGCGATCCCCGCGACGAACGCCCGAAGCGCAAGCAAAGGGCTGACCTCGACGGTACAACGACTGAATGAATGCGAACCCCCGTTGGAAACATCCGGCGGGGGTTTTGCTTGGGGGCGTCTTAACCGTATTCCTCGCCTGACGGACGACGGCGCTTGCGTGGGACCGGTCGGCGGCGTCTAGCTTCACGCTGGACGTTAAGGTTTGAGAAACCATGCGGCGCGCGCTTCACATCGGCATCTTCATCGGCGTGGTCATCGGCATGAGCGCCTGCGCGGCGGCCGATGCGGGCGGACGCGGCGCCTATGGCTCGGTCGAGATCGGGCGCACGTCCTGATCCGCCATGGCGTCCGGCGGAAATTGCCCCTAATATCGCTCTCGCGGACGCCGACTGTCGCGCCGCGCCGGTTCCTTCTCCCTAGATGTTAGCCATCGCCATCGCCGTCGTACTGCTGCTCGTGGTGCTGAACGGCCTGTTCGCCATGACCGAGATGGCGGTCGTTTCGTCACGCAAGTCCAAACTCCAGAGCCGGGCCGAGCGGGGGGACCGCGGCGCGCGGGCCGCGCTGAAGCTGGCCGAAGAGCCGACGCATTTCCTGTCGGCGGTCCAGGTGGGCATCACCCTGATCGGCATCCTGGCCGGCGCCTACGGCCAGGCGGCCATCGCGGGCGAGCTGGACCGGATGCTGGAGGCGGCGGTTCCGACCCTGGCGCCCTATTCGGAAGTCATCGCCACCGCCGGGGTGGTGGTCTTCATCACCTATGTCTCGTTGATCGTCGGCGAACTGGTGCCCAAGCGGCTGGCCCTGATCTTCCCCGAGGTCATCGCCTCCAAGACCGCCGCGCCGATCTCGACCCTGGCGATCGTGCTGAAGCCGTTCGTGGTGCTGCTGACCGCCTCGACCAGCGGCATCCTCAAGGTGATGGGCGTCAAGGACCGCGACGGGTCCGACGTCACCCAGGAGGAGGTCGAGACCATGATCGCCGAGGGCACCTCGGCCGGTCTGATCGAGCCGGAGGAACAGGAGATGATCGAAGAGATCCTGACCCTGGGCGACCGGCCGATCCGCGTGGCCATGACGCCGCGTCACGAAGTGTTCTGGATCGCCCTGGACGACCCGGAAGACCAGTTGCGCGAAGAGATTCGCACCTGCCCCTATTCGCGCATCGTCGTGGCGCGCGAGAACGACGTCGATAATCCCTTGGGCGTGGTCCACAAGAAGGACCTGCTGGACAGCCTGTTGGACAATGGCGAGTTCAACGTGGAGACCCTGGTCCAGACCCCGGCCTTCATTCCGCAGTCGACCTCGGTCTTGAAGGCGCTGGAGATCATGAAGGCGTCCAAGGTGCACATGGCCTTCCTGGTCGATGAGTACGGCGCCTTCGAGGGCGTGGTGACCGCCACGGACCTGCTGGAGATGATCGCCGGCGACTTCCACGAAGAGCATGACGAAGGCCAGACCTATATCCACCGCCGTGAGGACGGCAGTTGGCTGGTCGACGGCCAGACCGACCTGGACGAACTGTCCGACGAACTGGGCGAGGATTTCGGCGAACGCGAGGGTTTCCACACCGTCGCCGGCCTGGTGCTGCATGAACTGTCGCGCGTGCCGCAGGAGGGTGAGGTGCTGCAACTGGGCCGGTTCGAGGTCGAGGTGATCGACATGGACGACCGTCGCATCGACAAGCTGTTGTTCCGCGCCGTCATCACGCCGGAAGACGAAGCGGCCGCCCGCGCCGCCGCCGCCGGAAACTGACGCAGCGCCCTTGAAAACCCCGGCCCGGTCGGGCATACGCGCCGGTCTGGCGATGGCTGCGAAGGCAGCCGCTCGTCTAGGAGTTTAGCTCAGCTGGTAGAGCACCGGTCTCCAAAACCGGGGGTCGTGGGTTCGAGTCCCCCAACTCCTGCCATTTCCCCCTGTCGCCGCCGGATGGGACACCCCATCTGCGGCGGCAGGATCAATTGTGCGAAGAGACGCTGAATGGCCAAGGCCAAGTCAAAGACCGGCCGCCGGAACCCCGGCGCCGCCCCCGCAGCGGCGGGCGCCCAGACCGTGACGGTCGACGCCCCCGCGCCGGCCAAGCCGCGCGTGTCGCCCGCCCAGTTCTTCAGCCAGGTGCGCGCCGAGGGCCGCAAGATCGTGTGGCCCAGCCGCAAGGAGACCTGGATCACCTCGGTGATGGTGCTGATCATGGTGCTGCTGGCCGCCGCCTTCTTCTGGATTGTCGACAGCCTGTTGGGCATCGCCTTCCGCTACATCGTCGCCTTCGGCTCGTAAGGAACCCGCTCATGACCGATGCAGCGCCCGCGCCGGCCTCCAACCCCCGCCACAAGTGGTACATCGTCCACGCCTATTCGAACTTTGAAAAGAAGGTCGCCGAGCAACTGCGCATGCAGGCCAAGCAGCAGGGGCTGGAGGACAATTTCTCCGAGATCCTGGTGCCGACCGAGGACGTCGTCGAGATCCGTCGCGGCCGCAAGGTGAACTCGGAACGCAAATTCTTCCCCGGCTATGTGCTGGTGAAGATGGAGCTGACCGACGACGCCTATCACCTGGTCAAGAACACGCCGAAAGTCACCGGCTTCCTGGGCGCGGCGGGCGGCACCAAGCCTCTGCCGGTCTCGGAGCGTGAGGTCCAGAACATCATCGGCGCCGTGGAAGAGGGCGTCGAGCGTCCCAAGCCCACCATCCGCTTCGACATCGGCGAGACCGTCAAGGTCATCGACGGCCCGTTCGCCAGCTTCGACGGCCAGGTCGAGAGCGTCGACGAGGACAACGCCCGCCTGCGCGTGGCCGTGTCCATCTTCGGCCGCCCGACCCCGGTGGATCTGGAATACGGCCAGGTGGAGAAGGTCGCGGCGTAAGCGCTGCGGCAAGATCGCTTCGCGACGGCGGCCCTTGGGCCGCCGTTTGCTTTCGCGGGGACGCTCTGATACACGCGCGCCTTCGCGTCGCTCGGCCCGCCGGACGGGGCGTAAATCCGTGGGAGGCAGCCATGCCCCGACCACGGCTCATCCGTGGGGATTAACTTCCCCGCTTCATAGGAGAGACCAATGGCCAAGAAGATTCTCGGCTACATCAAGCTGCAGGTGCCCGCCGGCTCCGCGACGCCGTCGCCGCCGATCGGCCCGGCCCTGGGTCAGCGCGGCGTCAACATCATGGGCTTCTGCAAGGAGTTCAACGCGCGCACCGAGAAGGAAGGCAAGGGCACGCCCCTGCCGACCGTCATCACCGTCTACCAGGACAAGTCGTTCACCTTCATCACCAAGACGCCGCCGGCGACCTGGTACCTGAAACAGGCCGCCGGTCTGAAGTCGGGCGCCAAGGCCACGGGCCGCGAGACCGTCGGCAAGATCAAGCGCAGCCAACTGCGTGAAATCGCCGAGAAGAAGATGAAGGATCTCAACGCCAACGACCTCGACGCCGCGTCGAAGATCATCGAAGGCTCGGCCCGCGCGATGGGCCTGAACGTGGTGGAGGGCTAAGATCATGGCCAAGCAAGCCAAACGCATCCAAGCCTGGACCGGCGACCGCGACGCCCTGATGCCGTTCGCCGACGCCATCAAGGCCGTCAAGGACAACGCCAAGGCCAAGTTCGACGAGTCGATCGAGATCGCCGTCAACCTGGGCGTCGATCCGCGTCACGCCGACCAACAGGTCCGCGGCGTGGTCAGCCTGCCGTCCGGCACGGGCCGCGACGTCCGCGTCGCCGTCTTCGCCAAGGACGCCAAGGCCGACGAGGCCCGCGCGGCCGGCGCCGAATACGTCGGCGCCGAGGATCTGTACGAACAGATCAACGGCGGCCTGATGGACTTCGACCGCGTCATCGCCAGCCCCGACATGATGGCCCTGGTCGGCCGTCTGGGTAAGGTGCTGGGTCCGCGCGGCCTGATGCCGAACCCCAAGGTCGGCACCGTGACCCCGAACGTCGGCCAGGCCGTCAAGGACGCCAAGGGCGGCGCCGTCGAGTTCCGCGTCGAAAAGGCCGGCATCGCCCACGGCGGCATCGGCAAGGCCTCCTTCACCCAGGAAGCCTTGGAAGCCAACGTCAAGGCCTACGTCGACGCCCTGGTGAAAGCCAAGCCGTCGGGCGCCAAGGGCACCTATGTGAAGCGCATCAGCCTGTCGTCGACGATGGGGCCGGGCTTCAAGGTCGACCCGGCCTCGCTGGGCGCTTGATGTTGGGCCGCGGTCAGAAGGCTCCGCCTTCTCGACCCGACGCGGCCTGACGCCCTCAAGCAGCGAGCGTCCGCGACGCGAGCGGTAGGACGAAAGCCCGCCCTCAAGCAGCGAGACGCCGCGCGTCGAGCGGTAGGGCAAGAAAAAGAAGGGGCGGCGGTCTTCGGATCGCCGCCCTTTTTCGTGTCGGACGAACCCTCCGTCGCCTGACGGGTTGACGGGACTCGCGGAAGCGTGGACGGACGGCCTGTCCAAGGATTCCGCCGGAGGCGACCCCATGCTCAGATGGTTCCAGGCGCTGTTGCCGCGCGAGGACAATTTCTTTCGTCTGTTCGACGCCCACGCCCAGACCCTGGTGAAGGGCGCCGACGCCCTGCGTCGCATGCTGGACGGCGGGACCGAGACGGATCATTGGCGCCAGGCCATCATCGATCATGAGCACGAGGCCGACGACGTCGCGCGCGAGGTGCTGTTCGCCGTGCGCCGCAGCTTCATCACCCCGTTCGACCGTTCGGACATTCGCGGCCTGACCAACTCGCTGGACGACGCCATCGACCAGATGCAGAAGACGGCCAAGGTGGTGGGTCTGTACGAACAGACCGCCTTCGCGCCCAAGATGCGCGAACTGGGCGATGTGGCTGTGGAGTGCGCGGCCCTGACGGCCGAGGCGGTGTCCCTGTTGCCGGACATGCGCAAGAACCATGACCGCCTGAACGCGCTGACCGAACAGGTCGCGCGCCTGGAGAGCCACAGCGACGCCCTGTACGACGAGGGCATGAAGGCGCTGTTCCTGCTGCATCGCGGCGGACAGGCGCTGGACTTCGTCATCGGGGCCGAGATCTATGATCACCTGGAAAAGGTGGTCGACCGGTTCGAGGACGTGGCCAACCGCATCAACGGCGTCCTGGTCGAGCATCTGTAGGGCGTCATGGACCACGCCCTGTTGATCCTGTGGTTCCTGATCGGCGTCGCCCTGCTGTTCGACTTCCTGAACGGCCTGCACGACGCCGCCAACTCGATCGCCACCATCGTCGCCACGCGGGTTCTGCCGCCGATCTACGCCGTGGGCTGGGCGGCCTTCTTCAACTTCATCGCCTTCCTGTTCTTCGGCCTGCACGTGGCCGACACCATCGGGCGTGGGATCATCGATCCGGGCGTCATCACGGACCAGGTGATCTTCGGCGCCCTGATGGGGGCCATCAGTTGGAACGTCATCACCTGGCTGTGGGGCATACCGTCCTCCAGTTCGCACGCACTCGTCGGCGGCCTGCTGGGCGCGGGGGTCGCCAAGGCGGGAACCGGCGCGATCGTGGTCGCCGGGGTGACCAAGACGGTGTTCGCCATCTTCCTGTCGCCGGCCGTGGGTTTCGCCCTGGCGCTGACGCTGGTGCTGATCGTGTCGTGGGCCTTCGTGAAGGCCAACCCCGGCTTCGCCGACAAGGTGTTCCGCCGTCTGCAGTTCGTCTCGGCCTCGGCCTATTCGCTGGGCCACGGCGGCAATGACGCGCAAAAGACCATGGGGATCATCGCCGTGCTGCTGTTCTCGCGCGCGCCGGCGGGGGCGGAGTTCCACGTGCCCTTCTGGGTGGTGATCACCTGCCAGGCGGCCATCGCCCTGGGCACGCTGTTCGGCGGCTGGCGCATCGTCCACACCATGGGGTCGCGGATCACGCGGCTTAGCCCGCAACAGGGCTTCTGCGCCGAGACGGGCGGGGCCATCACCCTGTTCCTGGCCACGGGCCTGGGCATTCCGGTTTCGACCACCCACACCATCACCGGGGCCATCGTCGGCGTGGGCGCGGCGCGTCGGGCCTCTGCTGTGCGTTGGGGCGTGGCGCGGCGGATCGTGACGGCCTGGTTCGTGACCATGCCCGCCTCGGCGGCCATCGCCGCCGTCTTCTTCTGGCTGGGCGGGACCTTCCTGACGTGAGCGGCGCCACGCCGTCTTCGCGGGCAGAGCGCCATCAGGTCGCGGCCTTGTGCTGGCGGGCGGGGCAGGGCGGGGGGGTCGAGATCCTGCTGGTCACCTCGCGCGACACCGGCCGCTGGGTCACGCCCAAGGGCGGCCGGATGCCCGGCCTGACCGACGCCCAGGCGGCGGCCCAGGAAGCGCTGGAAGAGGCGGGCGTCGAGGGCGTGGTCCAAGAAGCGCCCATCGGCGAGTTTCAATATCTGAAGCGGCTGAAACGCCGCGCGCCGCGTCCGACCCAGGTGAGCGTCTTCGCGCTGCGGGTCACGCGGGAACTGGCCGATTGGAAAGAGGCCGCCCAGCGGACTCGTCGTTGGTTCACGGCCGCCGACGCCGCCGCATCGGTCGATGAGGCCGAGCTGGGCGCGGTGATCCTGGAATTCAGACCGGCGACATAGCCGCCCGTTGATTTTTCGGCGCGACGCCTGTATGAGCGCCGCTTCTCCGCCATGGCCCTGTGTCGTGGCGGTCCTGTCCGAGAACTTCGGGGCGTGGGGGCCACCCATGCCGTAACTGTCAGAAAGCCTTCTGACGCCGTGGGGAGATGGGGATGCAATGGACGCCAGTCGGTCCCGCAACCGGGACGGATCGGGTTCGCGCTTCCTTCGGACAATACGACCGGTTCGACGCCTCGCAGCGATGCGAGGCCTGAGCCAATCCGTCGTCGGGAATGACCCCGGCGGCGAATGCCAAGACTGGAGACCGCAATGGACCGCGCACAAAAGGCCGAGTCGATCGAGACGCTGAAGGGCGTCTTCGCCGACGCCGGCGCCGTGGTCGTGACCCACAACCTGGGTCTGACCGTTGCGGAAATGGAAGACCTGCGTATCCGCCTTCGTAAAGAAGGCGGCGCTTTCAAGGTGGTCAAGAACCGCCTGGCGCTCAAGGCGCTCAACGCCGACGAGGGCAGCGAATACCACCCCCTGTTCAAGGGTCCGGTGGGCATCGCCTACGCTCCCGATCCGGTGACGGCCGCCAAGGTCACCGCTGAATTCGCCAAGGGCAACGACAAGTTCGTCGTCCAGGGCGGCTTCATGGGTGAGAAGGTGCTGGACGCCAAGGGTGTCGAAACCCTGTCCAAGCTGCCGTCTCTGGACCAGATCCGCGCCACGCTGCTGGGTCTGCTCAACGCCCCCGCGACCAAGGTCGCCGGCGTGGTTCAGGCCCCGGCTTCCCAACTGGCTCGGGTGTTCAGCGCCTACGCCGCCAAGGACGCCGCCTAAGCGACCGCTTCCATCTCTGCATAATCTCTACTGAAACCAATCCTCCGAAGGAAAACGAACAATGGCCGACCTGTCCAAGATCGTAGAAGACCTGTCCAAGCTGACCGTCCTCGAAGCCGCCGAACTGTCCAAGCTGCTGGAAGAAAAGTGGGGCGTCAGCGCCGCTGCTCCGGTCGCCATGGCCATGCCGGCCGGTGGCGGCGCCGCTGCTCCGGCTGAAGCCGCTGAAGAGCAAACCGAGTTCACCGTCGTCCTGGTCGACGGCGGCGACAAGAAGATCAACGTCATCAAGGAAGTCCGCGGCGTCCGTTCGGACCTGGGCCTGAAGGAAGCCAAGGACCTGGTCGAAGGCGCTCCGCAGAACGTCGTCGAGAACGTCTCGAAGCAGACCGCCGAAGAGCTGAAGAAGAAGCTGGAAGAAGCCGGCGCCAAGGTCCAGATCAAGTAATCTGCCTTACGCCAGCCTCACGGCTGACGATCGACGGGCCGGGGAGCGATCCCCGGCCCGTTTTTCTTTGGTTGCATGCTTGTTGGGTGTCGGCGTCCCCGGTCCACCGCCTCCCCGGCGAATGCCGGGGTCCAGACCCAGGCTTGATCTCTGGAACCAAGGCCAAGTTAGCGTTGGCGAGCGACGCAGACTCTCCATCTGGACCCCGGCATTCGCCGGGGGAACGGAGAGGCTCCAAACGTTGACGCCTAGCGGAAACTCAGTGCGTTTCTTTGGGGGAGCGGCCGGGTGCCTCAGGCGGCGGGCGTCACGTCCAGCAGTTCGACGGTGAAGATCAGCGCCGAGTTCGCCGGGATGTCACCGCCCACACGGCGCGCGCCATAGGCCAGGTTTGCAGGAATGGCGAACTCATAGGTCTCGCCGACGCGCATCAGGGCCACGCCCTCGGTCCAGCCGCGAATGACGCGGTTCAGCGGGAATTCGGCCGGTTCGCCGCGCTTGTACGAGCTGTCGAACTCGACCCCGTCGATGCGCACGCCGCGATAGTGGACCTTGACCGTATCGGTCGCCTTGGGCTGGGCGCCCTCGGCATGCGCCTTGCCGACGCGGCGGTATTGCAGACCGCTGGCGGTGGTGGTCCAGCCGCGGCGTTGGCCGTTCCACGCCAGATAGGCGGCCTGGCCGGCGTCCCAGTTCTCTTGCGTCGCGGGACCGGCCGGTGCGAGCGGCGCGGCGGGGGCGGTGGCGCAGGCGGAAACCACGAGGGCGGCGAGGGCGGGGGCGATCAGCTTGTTCATACGGCGACGCTAGCACCCCGCCGCGCAGTCAGGAACAGGGCTTGGGCGGGGCGAAGGCTCAGGCCATGATCGTCCAGCAGCGCGCGTCGCCGGTGATTAAGAAATCCGCCGTCGAGGCCTTTATTTCGTCCTAAAAGCGAGTATATCAGCGCGTTCCGCATCACTCCGTACGAGTCGCGCGCGAAAGCGTCGAGGCCTGGTCCGTCGCCCTCCGACCGGTGCGAAGACGCGCTCCTGCCCAAGGGAGCCTTACATTTCAGGCGTCCTGGCCCGGATCGGGCCGAGGGTGGACGCCGAAACCTTGAACGCCGCGGACGCCGGAATGGCGCGCCGTGGCCGCTGCATTGAACGCGGGTCCTCCCCCAGGCCCGCCGATTGGGAAAACAGAATGGCCAAGTCCATCGACGGTCTCGCCCTCGCGGCTCAGATCGCCTCCGCCACGTCGTTCACCGGCAAGAAGCGTATCCGCAAATCCTTCGGGCGCATCCCCGAAGCCGTGCAGATGCCGAACCTGATCGAGGTTCAGCGCGCGTCTTACGAGCAGTTCCTGCAACGCGACTGGCGTTCGGGTCCGCGCAAGGACCAGGGCATCGAGGCCGTCTTCAAGTCCGTCTTCCCGATCAAGGACTTCAACGAGCGCGCCGTCCTGGAATATGTGACGTACGAGTTCGAGGACCCGAAATACGACGTCGAGGAGTGCATCCAGCGCGACATGACCTTCGCCGCGCCGCTGAAGGTCAAGCTGCGCCTGATCGTGTTCGAGGCGGACGAAGAAACCGGCGCCCGCTCGGTCAAGGACATCAAGGAGCAGGACGTCTACATGGGCGACATCCCGCTCATGACGGACAAGGGCACCTTCATCGTCAACGGCACCGAGCGCGTGATCGTCTCGCAGATGCACCGCTCGCCGGGCGTCTTCTTCGACCACGACAAGGGCAAGACCCATGCCTCGGGCAAGCTGCTGTTCGCCGCCCGCGTGATCCCGTACCGCGGCTCGTGGCTGGACTTCGAGTTCGACGCCAAGGACATCGTCTATGTCCGCATCGACCGCCGTCGCAAGCTGCCGGCCACCACCTTCCTCTATGCCCTGGGCATGGACGGCGAGGAGATCCTGCGCACCTTCTATGAAACCGTGCCGTACGAGATGCGCACCAAGAAGGGCGAGAGCGGCTGGGTCACCCCGTACAAGCCCGAGCGCTGGCGCGGCGTGAAGCCGGAGTTCGACCTGATCGACGCCGACACCGGCGAGGTCGTCGCCCCGGCCGGAACCAAGATCAGCGCCCGCCAGGCCAAGAAGCTGGGCGACACGGTCAAGTCGCTGTCGCTGTCGGCCGACGCCCTGATCGGCAAATATCTGGCCAATGACGCCGTCAACATGCAGACCGGCGAAATCTACGCCGAGGCCGGCGACGAACTGGACCAGGCCACGATCAACCTGTTGGTCGAGAACGGCTTCACCACCATCGACGTGCTGGACATCGACCACGTCACGGTCGGCGCCTACATGCGCAACACCCTGCGCATCGACAAGTCGACCAACCGCGAGGACGCGCTGTTCGACATCTATCGCGTCATGCGTCCGGGCGAGCCGCCGACCCCGGAAGCGGCCGAGGCCATGTTCAACAGCCTGTTCTTCGATTCGGAACGCTACGACCTGTCGTCGGTGGGCCGCGTGAAGATGAACATGCGTCTGGAAAGCCCCGAGGTCTCGGACGAGATCCGCGTGCTGCGCAAGGAAGACGTGCTGAAGGTGCTGCAGATCCTGGTCGGCCTGAAGGACGGCAAGGGCGAGATCGACGACATCGACAACCTGGGCAACCGCCGGGTCCGCTCGGTCGGCGAACTGCTGGAGAACCAGTACCGCGTCGGCCTGCTGCGCATGGAGCGCGCCATCAAGGAGCGCATGTCCAGCGTCGACATCGACACGGTCATGCCGCACGACCTGATCAACGCCAAACCGGCCGCGGCCGCGGTGCGTGAATTCTTCGGCAGCTCGCAACTGTCGCAGTTCATGGACCAGACCAATCCGCTGTCCGAGATCACCCACAAGCGCCGCCTGTCGGCCCTTGGACCGGGCGGTCTGACGCGCGAGCGCGCGGGCTTCGAGGTGCGCGACGTGCACCCGACCCACTATGGCCGCATCTGCCCGATCGAGACGCCGGAAGGCCCGAACATCGGCCTGATCAACTCGCTGGCCACCCACGCCCGCGTGAACAAATACGGCTTCATCGAAAGCCCGTACCGTCGCGTGAAGGACGGCAAGGCCACCGACGACGTCGTCTACATCTCGGCCATGGAGGAGGCGAAATACGTCATCGCCCAGGCCAACATCGAGCTGAAGGCGGGCGAGATCGTCGAGGATCTGGTCCCCGGCCGGATCAACGGGGAATCGCAGCTCCTGAACAAGGACGCGGTCGACATGATGGACGTGTCGCCGAAACAGGTCGTTTCGGTCGCCGCCGCCCTGATCCCGTTCCTGGAAAACGACGACGCCAACCGCGCCCTGATGGGCGCCAACATGCAACGCCAGGCCGTGCCGCTGGTCCAGACCGATGCGCCGCTGGTCGGCACCGGCATGGAGAGCGTGGTGGCCGTGGACTCGGGCGCCGTGGTCGTGGCCCGTCGTGACGGCGTCGTCGAACAGATCGACGGCACCCGCATCGTCGTGCGCGCCACCGGCGACGTGGACGCCGGCCGTTCGGGCGTCGACATCTATCGCCTGTCGAAATTCCAGCGTTCCAACCAGTCGACCTGCATCAACCAGCGCCCGATCGTGCGCGTGGGCGATGAGGTGATGGCCGGCGACGTCATCGCCGACGGCCCGTCGACGGACCTGGGCGAACTGGCCCTGGGCCGCAACGCCCTGGTCGCCTTCATGCCGTGGAACGGCTACAACTTTGAAGACTCGATCCTGATCTCCGAGCGCATCGTGCGCGACGACGTCTTCACCTCGATCCACATCGAGGAATTCGAGGTCATGGCCCGCGACACCAAGCTGGGACCGGAAGAGATCACTCGCGACATCCCGAACGTCGGCGAGGAGGCCCTGCGTAACCTCGACGAAGCGGGCATCGTGGCGATCGGCGCCGAGGTTCAGCCGGGCGACATTCTGTGCGGCAAGGTCACGCCGAAAGGCGAAAGCCCGATGACGCCGGAAGAGAAGCTGCTGCGCGCCATCTTCGGCGAGAAGGCTTCGGACGTCCGCGACACCTCGCTGCGCCTGCCGCCCGGCGTCGCCGGCACCATCGTCGACGTGCGCGTGTTCAATCGCCATGGCGTCGACAAGGACGAGCGCGCCATGGCCATCGAGCGTTCGGAAATCGAACGCCTGGGCAAGGACCGCGACGACGAGCTGAAGATCCTGGAGCGCAACGTCTACGGCCGCCTGAAGCCGCTGATCCTGGGCAAGAACGCCGTCTCGGGTCCCAAGGGCCTGGGCCGCGGCGCCGTCACCGAAGACAAGCTGGACGACCTGTCGCGCGGCCTGTGGTGGCAAATCGCCCTGGACGACGAAAAGACCATGGGCGAGCTGGAGGCCATGAAGAAGCAGTTCGAGGACGCCCGTAAGGCCCTCGACCGCCGCTTCGAGGACAAGGTCGAGAAGCTGCAACGCGGCGACGAACTGCCCCCGGGCGTGATGAAGATGGTCAAGGTCTTCGTGGCCGTGAAGCGCAAGCTTCAGCCCGGCGACAAGATGGCCGGCCGTCACGGCAACAAGGGCGTCATCTCCAAGATCCTGCCGATCGAGGACATGCCGCACCTGGAGGACGGCACCTCGGTCGACGTGGTGCTGAACCCGCTGGGCGTGCCGTCGCGCATGAACATCGGCCAGATCTTCGAGACCCACCTGGGCTGGGCCGCCGCCGGCATGGGCCGTCAGATCTCCGACCTGCTGGAAGCCTGGCAGTCGGGCGGTCAGAAGAAGGCCCTGATCGAGCGTCTGCAATCGGTCTACGGCAAGGACACCCCCCTGCCGTCGGACGAGGGCGAGCTGATCGAACTGGCTCAGAACCTGTCCAAGGGCGTGCCGTACGCCACCCCGGTGTTCGACGGCGCCCACATCAGTGACATCGAGCGCCTGCTCGAGGACGCCGGACTGAACAAGTCGGGCCAGTCGATCCTGTTCGACGGCCAGACGGGCGAGCAGTTCAAGCGTCCGGTCACCGTCGGCTACATCTATATGCTGAAGCTGCACCACCTGGTGGACGACAAGATCCACGCCCGCTCGATCGGCCCGTACTCGCTGGTCACCCAGCAGCCGCTGGGCGGCAAGGCGCAGTTCGGCGGACAGCGCTTCGGCGAGATGGAGGTGTGGGCGCTGGAAGCCTACGGCGCCGCCTACACCCTGCAAGAGATGCTGACGGTGAAGTCCGACGACGTCGCCGGCCGCACCAAGGTCTATGAGGCCATCGTCCGCGGCGACGACAGCTTCGAGGCCGGCATTCCCGAGAGCTTCAACGTGCTCGTCAAGGAAATGCGCTCGCTGGGTCTGAACGTGGAGCTGGAGAACGGCTGACCGATCGAATGATCCCTCTCCGCGAAAGCGGGGAGGGACGATCTGTCACCCTCTCCATCCGATGAAATTTCGCGGCTGAGGCCGCAGAAGGAACTCAAGATGAACCAGGAAGTCCTGAACATCTTCAACCCGGTCCCGGTCGCCCCGACCTTCGACCAGATCAAGATCGCCCTGGCCTCGCCGGAGAAGATCCGGTCGTGGTCGTTCGGCGAGATCAAGAAGCCGGAAACCATCAATTACCGCACGTTCAAGCCCGAGCGTGACGGCCTGTTCTGCGCCCGTATCTTTGGCCCGACCAAGGATTACGAATGCCTGTGCGGCAAGTACAAGCGCATGAAATACAAGGGCATCATCTGCGAGAAATGCGGCGTCGAGGTCACCCTGGCCCGCGTTCGTCGTGAGCGGATGGGCCACATCGAACTGGCCGCCCCGGTCGCCCACATCTGGTTCCTGAAGTCGCTGCCGTCGCGCATCTCGCTGATGCTGGACATGGCGCTGAAGGACGTCGAGCGCGTCCTGTATTTCGAGAACTACATCGTCACCGAGCCGGGCCTGACCCCGCTGAAGCAGAACCAACTGCTGACGGAAGACGAATTCTACCGCTACCAGGAAGAGTTCGGCGATGACGGCTTCACCGCCGAAATCGGCGCCGAGGCCGTGCGCAACCTGCTGATGGGCATCGACCTGAACGCCGAGGCCGAGAAGCACCGCGCCGAACTGGCCGACAGCCCCTCGGAAATGAAGGCCAAGAAGGCGTCCAAGCGCCTGAAGTTGATCGAGGCCTTCCTCGAAAGCGGCAACAAGCCCGAGTGGATGGTGCTGACGGTCGTTCCGGTCATCCCGCCGGAACTGCGCCCGCTGGTGCCGCTGGACGGCGGCCGCTTCGCCACCTCGGACCTGAACGACCTGTATCGCCGGGTGATCAACCGCAACAACCGCCTGAAGCGCCTGATGGAGCTGCGGGCGCCGGACATCATCATCCGCAACGAAAAGCGGATGCTGCAGGAATCGGTCGACGCCCTGTTCGACAACGGCCGTCGCGGCCGCGTGATCACGGGCGCCAACAAGCGGCCCCTGAAGTCGCTGGCCGACATGCTGAAGGGCAAGCAGGGCCGCTTCCGTCAGAACCTGCTGGGCAAGCGCGTCGACTATTCGGGCCGTTCGGTCATCGTGGTCGGCCCGGAGCTGAAGCTGCACGAGTGCGGCCTGCCCAAGAAGATGGCGCTGGAGCTGTTCAAGCCGTTCATCTACGCGCGTCTGGACGCCAAGGGCCTGTCGGGCACCGTGAAGCAGTCCAAGCGCATGGTCGAGCGCGAGCAGCCGCAGGTCTGGGACATCCTGGACGAGGTCATCCGCGAGCACCCGGTTCTGCTGAACCGCGCGCCGACCCTGCACCGTCTGGGCATCCAGGCGTTCGAGCCGAAGCTGATCGAGGGCAAGGCCATCCAGCTTCACCCGCTGGTCTGCGCCGCCTTCAACGCCGACTTCGACGGCGACCAGATGGCCGTGCACGTCCCGCTGAGCCTTGAGGCCCAGTTGGAAGCGCGCGTGCTGATGATGTCGACCAACAACATCCTGTCGCCCGCCAACGGCAAGCCGATCATCGTGCCGTCGCAGGACATCGTCCTGGGTCTGTACTATCTGTCGCTGGTCAAGGACGGCGAGCCGGGCGAGGGCAAGCTGTTCGCCAACATCGGCGAGATCGACGCGGCGCTGGACGCCGGCGTCGTGACCCTGCACACGCGCATCAAGGCCCGCTGGACCGAGATGAATTCTGAGGGCGAACTGGTCACCAAGGTGATCGACACGACCCCGGGCCGCATGAAGCTGGGCGTGCTGCTGCCGAAGAATCCGAACGTCGGCTACCGCCTGCTCGAGAAGAACCTGACCAAGAAGGAGATCGGCAATCTGATCGACGTGGTCTATCGCCACTGCGGTCAGAAGGCGACGGTCATCTTCGCCGACCAGATGATGGGCCTGGGCTTCCGCGAAGCCGCCAAGGCCGGCATTTCGTTCGGCAAAGACGACATCGTCATCCCGGCCAAGAAGGTCCAGTTCGTCGACGAGACCCGCAAACAGGTCGAGGAGTACGAGCAACAGTACGCCGACGGCCTGATCACCAAGGGCGAGAAGTACAACAAGGTCGTGGACGCCTGGGCCAAGGCCACCGACCGCATCGCCGACGCCATGATGGGCGAGATCGCCCAGCCGCGCGTGCTGATCGAGGGCCAGGCGCCCGACGTCAACTCGGTGTTCATGATGGCCAACTCGGGCGCCCGCGGTTCGCAGGCGCAGATGAAGCAACTGGGCGGCATGCGCGGCCTGATGGCCAAGCCCTCGGGCGAGATCATCGAGACGCCGATCGTGTCGAACTTCAAGGAAGGCCTGACCGTTCTCGAATACTTCAACTCGACTCACGGCGCCCGCAAGGGTCTGGCCGACACCGCGTTGAAGACCGCCAACTCGGGCTATCTGACCCGTCGTCTGGTGGACGTGGCCCAGGACTCGATCGTCACCGAGGAAGACTGCGGCTCGACCCGCGGCATCACCCTGCGGGCTGTGGTCGAGGGCGGCGACGTTCTGGTCTCGCTGGGCCAGCGCGTGCTGGGCCGTTACGCGGCCGAGGACATCAAGGAGCCGGGCACGGACACTGTGCTCTTCCCCGCCGACACCTATCTGCAGGAAGAAGAGGTCGAGGTTCTGGAAGCCGCTGGCGTCCAGTCGATCAAGGTCCGTTCGGCCCTGACCTGCGAGGCCGAGGCCGGCATCTGCGGCTACTGCTACGGTCGTGACCTGGCGCGCGGCACCAACGTCAACATCGGCGAAGCGGTCGGCGTCATCGCCGCCCAGTCGATCGGCGAACCGGGCACCCAGTTGACGATGCGGACCTTCCACATCGGCGGCACCGCCCAGGTGGCCGAGACCTCGTTCGTGGAAGCCACCAACCCTGGCAAGGCCAAGATCGTCGGCCCGACCGTCAAGGCGGCGCACGGCGACCTGGTGGCCATGAGCCGCAACGTCGTCGTCGTCGTCACCGTGGACGGCAAGGACCGCGAGACCCACAAGGTCCCGTACGGCGCCCGCATCCGCGTCAAGGACGGCGCCGACGTGACCAAGGGCCTGCGTCTGGCCGAGTGGGACCCCTACACCACCCCGATCCTCACCGAGGTCGGCGGCGTGATCCGCTTCGAGGATCTGGTCGAGGGTCTGTCGGTTCGCGAAGAGACCGACGAGGCCACCGGCATCGCCAACCGCGTCGTCTCGGACTGGCGCGCCAGCCCGCGCGGCTCGGACCTGCGTCCGGCCATGGGCGTCACCAAAGGCGACGCCTACGCCAAGCTGGCCTCGGGTTCCGACGCCCGCTACCTGCTGCCGGTCGGCGCCGTTCTGTCGGTGTCCAACGGCGACGAGGTCAAGCCGGGCGAGATCATCGCCCGCGTTCCGACCGAAGGCGCCAAGACGCGCGACATCACCGGCGGTCTGCCGCGGGTGGCCGAGCTGTTCGAGGCCCGTCGTCCGAAGGATTGCGCGGTCATCGCCGAGATGGACGGCCGCGTCGAATTCGGCCGCGACTACAAGAACAAGCGCCGCATCAAGATCACCCCGGAGCCGGATGCCGACGGCAACCAGGGCGAAGCGGTCGAATTCCTGATCCCCAAGGGCAAGCACATCTCCGTCCACGACGGCGATCTGATCCAGAAGGGCGACTACATCATCGACGGCAACCCGGACCCGCACGATCTGCTGCGCATCCAGGGCGTCGAGGCGCTGGCCGAATACCTCGTCAACGAGGTGCAGGAGGTCTATCGACTGCAGGGCGTGCCGATCAACGACAAGCACATCGAGGTGATCGTCCGCCAGATGCTGCAAAAGGTCGAGGTCGTGGATCCGGGTGAGACCACCCTGATCAAGTCCGACACCGTCGAGGTCGCCGAGGCCGCGCTGGAGAACGCCAAGGTCGAGAAGCGCGGCGGCCGTCCGGCCATCACGCAGCCGGTCCTGCTGGGCATCACCAAGGCGTCGCTGCAGACCCGCAGCTTCATCTCGGCGGCGTCGTTCCAGGAGACCACCCGCGTCCTCACCGACGCCTCGGTCAACGGCAAGATCGACACGCTGGAAGGCCTGAAGGAGAACGTCATCGTCGGCCGCCTGATCCCGGCGGGCACGGGCGCCTATCTGCGCAGTCTGCAAAAGGTCGCCAACCAGCGCGACGCCGAGCTGACCTCGACCCTCGAGGCCGCGGTCGAGGCTCTGCCGGCCGACCTGGCCGCCGAGCTGGAGCATGCGGAAGGCTGATCAGCGCCTGACGATCTGATCTGAAGAAGGGCGGTTCCGGCGACGGGACCGCCCTTTGTCTTGAACGCGCCAGGCGACATACTCGCGCGATGACACAGATCGAAGCGTCCAGTCCGGCACGCCCTGAAACAGGCGTCGTGCGATCAGCCCTGATCGGTTCGGTCGTCGTCTTCACGGGCTACAGCCTGGTTCTGGCCGTGGCGCGGGGAGGGGGACCGGCGCAGGTGCTGGCCGGCGCCCTGGCCAATACGATTCCGGTCGTCCTGCTGGGGTTGGCCGCCCGGAGCGTGATCCTGCGCCACCTGACGGGGCGTTCGGTCGTGGTCGCGACCCTGGGCCATGTCGCCCTGGCCGTCGCCTATTCGATGCTGTCTTACTGGTTCCTGCTGGTCTTGCTGGGCGTGATCAACGGCGTCTCGGCGACCGAGTTCGACGTGCGGCCCTTCGACCGGCGGGCGATGGCCTGGCAGACCCTTCAGAACGTCACGACATACGGTCTGATCGCGGCGCTGACGTTGCTTCAGGCGCGTTCGTCGATCACGTCCGTCGAGACGGCGCGGCCCAGGCCCGCCGGCGACGGCCAGTCACGCTACTTCATCCGCAGCGGTGAGGATTTCAGGCCCATGGACACCGCCAGCATCGTCAGCATCGCCGGGGCCGACGACTATGCCGAGGTGCGCACCATGGACGGCCGTCATCTGGTGCGCATGACGCTGGGCGAGTTTGAAACGAGCCTGGACCCCGAGCGGTTCGCGCGCGTCCACCGTTCGCACATCGTCAACCTGGAGCGAATCGACCGAGCGGAATCCGCCGGCAACGGGCGGCTGCTGCTGCACATGGAGACCGGCGAACGGATCCAGACCAGCCGGGCAGGGGCCAAGCGGGTGAGGGACCGGGTCATCTAGCCGAGCCGGGACGCGCGTTCACCGACGCGCGCTGTCCGCTCGCCGGTTTTCGGCCCGTCGGTGAACGGCGCGGCTACCGGAGGGACGGTTTTCGGAGGTCCCATGCGTCATTTCACCCTGTTCGCCCTGGTCGCGGCGTCGACCGTCGCCCTGATCGTTTCCTCACCGGCGCAAGCCCAGTCGACCGCCGTCTCGCGTGACGCGGCCGCGCACATGCTGACGCAAGCCGGCGAAGGGCCGCCGACCGTGCAGCGGCTCAGACTGCAACTGGCCGCGGAACGCTATGCCGAGGCCGAACAGACGGCCGAAAGCCTGGCGGAGGGCTTGCGGCCGGCACAGCCGAGCCGCGCCGCCGCCCTGACGCCCTGGCGGATCTATGCGCGGGCGCGGGGTTATGAGGTCCAGGGTGCGACGCGGCAGGCCGCGTTGAATCGCGCCTTCGACGAACTCTACGCCGCGCTGCCTGATCGCGAGATGGCGACGATTCTGCCCTGGTACGGTGCGAACCTGGATCAGTTGACCGAACGGGCGCGACAGGCCGAAGCGGCCTGTGTCGGGATCACGTTGACGGACTGCACGACGGGCGTCGCGGCCGTGACCGCGCGTCAGGCGTTGGAGACCTGGCGCTATCTGCTGCCGGCGTCAGACGCCTTGATCCGGGCGGATGTCGAGCGGCGTTTCGTCTTCGAGGACGATCTGTTGATCGATACGCCGGACGGTGCGCGGATCACGGCCATGATGGTGCGCCCGCGCGGAGAGAAGCTGACGGCGCTGCTCAATTTCGGCATCTACAACCGCGCCGACTGGGGCGTGGCCGACGCCGTGCAGATGGCGGCCCACGGCTATGCGGGCGTGATCGCCTATACGCGCGGCAAGGGACGCGACGGGACGGGCGATCCGGTTCCCTATGTTCACGACGGCGCCGACGCCGCAGCCGTGATCGACTGGCTGGCGGCCCAGGACTGGAGCGACGGCCGGGTCGGCATGTTCAGCGGCAGCTACAACAGCTTCACCCAATGGGCGGCGTTGAAGCACAGACCGGCGGCGTTGAAGGCCATCGCCACCAACGCCTCGGCCGCGCCGGGCATCGACGTGCCGATGCAGGGCGGGGTGTTCCAGAGCTTCGTCTATCACTGGCCCTTCTATGCGGCGAGCGGAGCGGCGCTGGACGAAAAGACCTATGGCGACAACGACCGTTGGGACCGGCTGTTCCGCGACTGGTTTCTCAGCGGGCGGCCCTATCGGGACATGGAGCGGATCGACGGCCGGGCCAATCCGATCTTCCGCCAATGGCTGGATCATCCCGACTATGACGCCTTCTGGCAGGCGATGATTCCTCAGGGGCGGGAGTTCGCAGCCATCGACGTGCCCGTCTATGTCCAGACCGGTTATTTCGACGGCGGCATGGTGGGGGCGCTCCACTATATGAGAGAGCATCTGCGCCATCGGCCGGACGCCGATCACCGCATGATCATCGGTCCCTATCACCACACGGCCCAACAGGGCGGAGTGCTGGCCTCCATCAACGGATACGACATCGACCGTTCGGCCCAGATCGACCTGGCGGCCTTGCGGATGCAGTGGTTCGACCATGTGTTCCGCGACGCACCCCTGCCGGAGTTGTTGAGCGGCCGGGTGAATTTCCAGGTGATGGGCGCCGATCTCTGGCGGCATGTGGAATCGCCGGACGCCATGGCCGAGCAGCGCCTGCGTCTGCACCTGGGCGGCGAAGGCGAGGCGGGCGCGCGGACGTTGAGCGAGGACGGTCCCGGCGCGGAGAGCGTGCTGACCTTGGACATGACGGATCGCGGCGTCATCGACCGGGAGGTTCCGTCCGACCAGCTCGACACCACCGGCGCCCTGCAATTCGAGACCGCCCCGTTCACCGACGGCATCGAGATCGACGGCGGCTTCACCGGCCGGTTCGAGATCGTCACCAATAAGCGTGACCTGGACCTGGAGGTGGTCTTCTTCGAGCATCGCGCGGATGGGGGATGGTTCCGCCTGGCGTCCTATCTGGGCCGGGCCAGCTATATGCAGGACCGTACGCACCGCCGGTTGCTGACGCCCGGAGAGCCTCAGGTGCTGAGCTTTGAAAGCCAGACCGTGACGGGCGTCCGCCTGAGACCGGGCAGTCGGCTCGTGGCCCTGGTGGGCGTGCCCTTCCGGCTGGGAGTCCAGATCAATCACGGCTCCGGCCGCGACGTCAGCGACGAGTCGATCGCGGATGCGGGCGAGCCGATGCGGATCCGCTTCCTGCCGGGAAGCTGGCTGGAGCTGGGCGTGCGTCGCTAGGGCGAGATCGGCTGCGCCGGATGCGTCCGCATCCGGCGCAGACCCGCGCTATGGTGCGACCGATGCGGTTCAGCGCAGGGGCCGAAGATTCTAGACTCGATAGACTCGCTTTTTCTCGGGTTTGAACCCTAGGGCGGCCCTTGGCTGGGCGTGTGGGTCGTGCGCGCGCCCTGGCGCATGTCGACGCCCGGCACGTCCGGCAGGTGGGCGCCCGCGCAACCCATGCCGAGGTTGGAGCCGGGGCAGTCGCCGGGACCGACGACCCCGGTCCCGCCCGCCAATGGGCGTCGGCGTTGTTCATAGCGCCGCAGTTCGCGCGCGCCCTCGGCCGCGAACCGGGCGTCGCGTTCTGGATTCCCTGTCCCGCGCAGGGGGGCGGCGCGTCCGGCCGCCTCGTTGAAACGGCTGTCGCACTGGGCCTGTTCGGCGGCGCTCAATCGATCCCGCATCATGCGGCAGCCGGGAACGCCCTGGCGCAGCGAACGGGCGATGGCGTCATTCAGGGTCTCGCGCCGCACCTGCCAGGCGCCGGACGGCGGTGCGGGCGTCCCATCGGGCGCGGCGGCCGCCACGCGGCCGGCCGGGGCGGCGGGCGTCTGATCCTCATCCTGCTTGTCGCGGCCGCGCGGGGGGACCAGGACGGGCGCGGCGGCTGATGCGGCCGGGGCGAGGGTCTCGGCCGCGGCCGCTGGAGCGGGTTCGCGCGGCGCTTCGTCCTTCAGCAGGGGGCGTGGGACCAGTTCGACGGGTATGACCGTCACCGGCGTCGAAAGCCCCGGCAGGGCGGGGGCCTCGAAATTCCGCAACGCCATATAGCCCAACACGGCGACGTGCAGCGCCACGGACGCGGCGATCAGGGCAGGCTTGCGCGCCCGCTCGGCCCTTTCCGGCCACGTCCAGTCGAACCGAACCACGCATCCTCCCCTGACCGCGTCAGAGGATCGGGCGACCGTGGCGGTAATGGGGCTGGAGCGCGACCGGGGTTCGACCGCTGCTGTCTGATCCGTTAGGGTTACAACGATGTGGAGACCGATGACCCTGCGCGTTTCGGCGATCGGGGCGGGCATGATGATCATGGCCTGTCAGGCTCCTTCCCAAGGGCAGGCCCAGGATCGGAACACGCCGCGTCAATGTCGTTCCGGCGTCGGCGAGGTTCGGGTGTCTTGCGTGGTCCAGGCCGATGGGAGTCTGGACCTGTGCCGTGTGCTCAGGGAAACGCCGCGAGGCTGCGGCTATGCCGAGGCGGCCTTGAGCGCGGCCCGAAGATCGCGCATGGATCCGGCAGTCGTCCGCGGCGCGGCGGTGGGCGCGCGCGTGACCTACGATGTCCGCTTCCAGGTGGTGGACTGACCGTTCCGCTTGACCCGAAGCCCCCCAGCGCGTAAAGGGCGCGCACTTTCGAGATGGGCGTTTCGGCGGCCGTCCTGATCGTCACAATCAAACGGACGGGCTGTGCCCGCCGGAACGGCCGAAGCGCCCGTTCCGGCTTTTCTGTTTGAGGCGACGCTCCGGTCTCGCAAAGGCAACCCGGGCGGGGAAACCTCCCCGTTCAGAAGAAGGTCACGAGGCGCTCCGGCCGAAAGGCACACGCCTCCACACAGAAGTCGAGACTGTTAGAATGCCCACGATCAACCAACTGATCCGCAAGCCGCGCAAGCCCAAGCCCACCCGTAACAAGGTGCCGGCCCTGGAGGGTTCGCCCCAGCGCCGCGGCGTCTGCACCCGCGTCTACACCACGACCCCGAAGAAGCCGAACTCGGCTCTGCGTAAGGTCGCCAAGGTCCGTCTGGCCAAGAACGGCTACGAAGCCGTGTGCTACATCCCCGGCGAAGGCCACAACCTGCAGGAGCACTCGGTGGTGCTGATCCGCGGCGGCCGCGTGAAGGACTTGCCCGGCGTTCGCTACCACATCCTGCGCGGCGTGCTGGACACCCAGGGCGTCAAGGACCGCAAGCAGCGCCGTTCGCACTACGGCGCCAAGCGTCCGAAGTAAGCCGACCGCCTTTCGCCATCAGAGATTTTCCCGGCGGCTGTCGGGACCTACAAGGAATAGCCCATGTCGCGTCGTCACCGCGCCCAGAAGCGTGAAGTTCTGCCGGATCCCAAGTTCGGCGACCTGATCGTCACCAAATTCATGAACTACGTGATGTACGAAGGTAAGAAGGCCGTCGCCGAGAACATCGTCTACGGCGCCTTCGACATCCTGGCCGAGAAGAAGAAGGACCAAGAGCCGGTCGCCACCTTCCACACCGCGCTGGAAAACGTGGCCCCGTCGGTCGAGGTCCGGTCGCGTCGCGTCGGCGGCGCCACCTATCAGGTGCCGGTCGAGGTTCGCCCCGATCGCCGCCGCGCCCTGGCCATCCGCTGGCTGGTCAACGCCGCTCGCAACCGTGGTGAGAACACCATGACCGAGAAGCTGGCCGCCGAGCTGCTGGACGCCTCGAACAACCGCGGCACCGCGGTCAAGAAGCGCGAAGACACCCACAAGATGGCCGAGGCCAACCGCGCCTTCAGCCACTATCGCTGGTAACGGCCTTCAAGGCGCCCCCTTCGGCGCCTATGTAGCGACTATCCGGCGCGGGCGGTTTCAGCTAAATCGCCCGCGCCGCTTTATCCGACATCTCCCGAGGGCGCTGAGCTGGCGTCCTGCACAGCACCCCAAGGCAGCCTCCCATGCCCCGCACGCATAAAATCGAAGACTACCGCAATTTCGGCATCATGGCGCACATCGACGCCGGCAAGACCACGACGACCGAGCGGATCCTCTATTACACCGGCAAGTCCCACAAGATCGGCGAAGTCCACGACGGCGCCGCCACAATGGACTGGATGGATCAGGAGCAGGAACGCGGCATCACCATCACGTCGGCCGCGACGACCGCCTTCTGGAAAGAGAAGCGCCTCAACATCATCGACACCCCCGGCCACGTGGACTTCACGATCGAGGTCGAGCGCTCGCTGCGCGTGCTGGACGGCGCCGTGACCGTGCTGGACGGCAACGCCGGCGTCGAGCCGCAGACCGAGACCGTCTGGCGTCAGGCCGACAAGTATCGCGTGCCGCGCATCGTCTTCGTCAACAAGATGGACAAGATCGGCGCCGACTTCGACAAGTCGGTCGAGTCGATCCGTGACCGTCTGGGCGCCAAGGCCGTGCCGATCCAGTTCCCGATCGGCGCCGAAAGCTCGCTGTCGGGCCTGGTCGACCTGGTCCGCATGAAGGCGGTGGTCTGGGACAACGACGCCCTGGGCGCCAACTTCCGCGACGAAGAGATCCCGGCCGACCTGATGGACAAGGCCGTCGAGGCTCGCCAGTACCTGATCGACAACGCCGTCGAGCTGGATGACGAGGCGATGGAAGCCTATCTGGAAGGCAACGAGCCTTCGGAAGAGACCATCAAGAAGTGCATCCGCAAGGCCGTGCTGACCGGCGCCTTCTATCCGATCCTGTGCGGCTCGGCCTTCAAGAACAAGGGCGTGCAGACGCTGCTGGACGCGGTGGTCGACTATCTGCCGTCGCCGGTCGACATTCCGCCGACCCCCGGCATCGACTTCAAGACCGAAGAGCCGGTCGTGCGCCGCGCTTCGGACGACGAACCGCTGTCGGTCCTGGCGTTCAAGATCATGGACGACCCCTTCGTCGGCTCGCTGACCTTCTGCCGCATCTATTCGGGCAAGATGGAGACCGGCATGGGTCTCTTGAACTCGACCCGCGACAAGAAGGAGCGCGTCGGCCGCATGCTGCTGATGCACTCGAACAACCGCGAGGACATCAAGGAAGCCTACGCCGGCGACATCGTCGCCCTGGCCGGCCTGAAGGACACCCGCACCGGCGACACCCTGTGCGACCCGATCAAGTCGCCGGTCATCCTGGAGCGCATGGAGTTCCCGGCCCCGGTCATCGAGATCGCCGTCGAGCCTAAGACCAAGGCCGACCAGGAGAAGCTGGGCGTCGCCCTGGCCAAGCTGGCCTCGGAAGACCCGTCCTTCACCGTCTCGACCGACCACGAGTCGGGCCAGACCATCCTGAAGGGCATGGGCGAGCTGCACCTGGACATCAAGATCGACATCCTGAAGCGCACCTATAAGGTCGAGGCCAACATCGGCGCGCCGCAGGTGGCCTATCGCGAGTCCATCAGCCGCAAGGCCGAGATCGACTACACCCACAAGAAGCAGACCGGCGGCACGGGCCAGTTCGCCCGCGTCAAGCTGGTGTTCGAGCCGGGCGAGCCGGGTTCGGACTTCGTCTTCGAGTCGGCCATCGTCGGCGGCGCGGTGCCCAAGGAATACATCCCGGGCGTCGAAAAGGGCCTGAAGTCGGCCAAGGACAACGGCCTCCTGGCCGGTTTCCCGGTCATCGACGTCAAGGCCACCCTGGTGGACGGCGCCTTCCACGACGTCGACTCCTCGGTGCTGGCCTTTGAAATCGCCTCGCGCGCGGCCTTCAAGGAACTGCGTGAAAAGGGCGGGCCGAAGCTGCTGGAGCCGATCATGGCCGTCGAGGTCGTGACCCCGGAAGAGTATCTGGGTTCGGTCATCGGCGACCTGAACGGCCGTCGCGGCATGATCCAAGGTCAGGACATGCGCGGCAACGCCACCGTCGTGAACGCCTTCGTGCCGCTGGCCAACATGTTCGGCTATGTGAACACGCTGCGCGGCATGTCGCAGGGCCGCGCCCAGTTCACCATGCAGTACGACCACTACGAGCCGGTGCCGCAACACGTCGCCGACGAAGTCATCAAGAAATACGCCTAAGCTTTTTCCATCCGGGAAAAGCCCCACCAGCAATCCGGTCGGTTTCTCGGAACTGACCGGCAACCCCCTGAAATCTTAGGACAAGCCCCTGCTCAGGGGACGGAGAGAAGAGAATGGCCAAGGAAAAGTTCGAACGCACTAAGCCGCACTGCAACATCGGCACGATTGGTCACGTTGACCACGGCAAGACGACGCTGACGGCGGCGATCACGATGACGCTGGCGAAGGCCGGCGGCGCCAAGGCGATGAACTACGCCGACATCGACGCGGCGCCGGAAGAGAAGGCGCGCGGCATCACGATCAACACGGCGCACGTTGAGTATGAGACGGCGAACCGTCACTACGCCCACGTCGACTGCCCGGGCCACGCCGACTATGTGAAGAACATGATCACGGGCGCGGCGCAGATGGACGGCGCGATCCTGGTGGTTTCGGCCGCCGACGGCCCGATGCCGCAGACGCGCGAGCACATCCTGCTGGCCCGTCAGGTCGGCGTGCCGGCGCTGGTGGTGTTCATGAACAAGGTGGACCTGGTCGACGACGAGGAGCTGCTGGAGCTGGTGGAGATGGAAGTCCGCGAGCTGCTGTCGAGCTACCAGTTCCCGGGCGACGACATTCCGATCACCAAGGGTTCGGCCAAGGCCGCGACCGACGGCGTGACCCCGGAGATCGGCGAACAGCGCGTGCTGGAGCTGATGCAGACGGTCGACGACTACATCCCGCAGCCGGAGCGTCCGGTGGACCTGCCGTTCCTGATGCCGGTGGAAGACGTGTTCTCGATCTCGGGCCGCGGCACCGTGGTGACGGGCCGCGTCGAGAAGGGCATCGTCAAGGTCGGCGAGGAAGTCGAGATCGTCGGCATCCGTCCGGTTCAGAAGACGACCTGCACGGGCGTCGAAATGTTCCGCAAGCTGCTGGACCAAGGTCAGGCGGGCGACAACGTGGGCGTGCTGCTGCGCGGCACCAAGCGTGAGGACGTGGAGCGCGGCCAGGTGCTGTGCAAGCCGGGTTCGATCACCCCGCACACCAAATTCCTGGCCGAGGCCTACATCCTGACCAAGGAAGAAGGCGGCCGTCACACGCCGTTCTTCACCAACTACCGTCCGCAGTTCTACTTCCGCACGACCGACGTGACCGGCATCGTGCACCTGAAGGAAGGCGTTGAGATGATCATGCCGGGCGACAACGCGGAACTGACTGTGGAGCTGATCACCCCGATCGCCATGGACCAGGGCCTGCGCTTCGCCATCCGCGAAGGCGGCCGCACCGTCGGCGCCGGCGTCGTGTCCAAGATCATCGAGTAGTTCGGAGCGCTGCGTCGCGCTCTCGCGCGCCGCATGGGATCGCATGCGATCCCCGCGACGAACGCCCGAAGCGCAAGCGAAGGGCTGACCTCGACGGTACAACGACTGAAACGAATGCGAGCGGCCCCGGAGCAATCCGGGGCCGCTTTGCTTTGCGCGAATGGGATACAGTCACGCTTTGCCGCGTTTGACCGGCTCGCCGTCCATCCACGAGGCCCGATGCCGTTCTTCCGACTGCTCGTCCTGCTGATCCTGTCCGTCTCGGCCTCGGCCTGCGCCACCCATCCGGGCAAGGTCAGCCAGGTGCGCTTCGCCGCCGACGCCCGGCCGGTCATGGCGGCGACGCGGACAGGCGTGGTCAGGGGCGTGCAGGGCGATGGAGTGCGGGCGTGGCTGGGCGTGCCGTATGCCGCGCCGCCCGTGGGTGATCTGCGCTGGCGGCCGCCGCGGCCCGTGGCGGCCTGGGAGGGGCCGCGCGATGCGACGCGGATCAGTCGCGACTGCACCCAGGCCATCGGGCGGCGGGCCATCCTGGGCGGCGGCGGCGGGATCGTCGTGGGGTCCGAGGACTGTCTGTATCTGAACGTCTATGCGCCCGCCGAGGCCGTCGGGTCGGCGCCGGTCATGGTCTATATCGCGGGCGGGGCCTTCACCGTCGGGGCGGGGGCCAACTACGATCCCAGCCGTCTGGCGCGCGAAGCGGGGCGGGTGGTCGTCACCTTCAACTATCGCCTCGGCGCCCTGGGTTGGCTGGCGCACCCGGCCCTGGCCCGGGGCGAGGCGTCGCCTGGCGGCGAATATGGGCTGATGGACATGCAGGCGGCGCTGCGCTGGGTGCATGAGAACATCGCCGGTTTCGGCGGCGATCCGAACGACGTCACCCTGTTCGCGGAAAGCGCCGGAGCGTGGAGCGCCTGCTATCTGATGGTCTCGCCCCAGTCCGGGGGGCTTTATCACCGGGTCATCCTGCAAAGCGGCGGCTGCCTGGAGCCGTCGTCTCTGGTCCATGCGGATCAGGCCGCGGCCGACGGCGTGCGTTTCGCCCAGGCGCTGGGCTGTGCGGGAGAGAGCGCCGCCGTCTGTCTGCGCGCCCTGCCGCCTGGCCGTCTGGCGCGCGCGGCCTCGACCCGGTCGGGCCTGAACGGCCACGGCTCGTGGGGACCGGTCCATGGCGGCGTGGTCAGCCCCGAGGCGCCGCCTGTCGCCTTCGCCGCCGGACGCTTCACCCGCGTGCCCGTGATCATCGGCGCGAACGCCGACGAGGGCCGGTTGTTCGCCGGCGAGGTGAAGGATTGGGACCGCTATTCCAAGGAGACGATCTGGATGTACGGCGACGTCGGACCCGCCGTTCTGAACCAGTATCCGGCGGGCGAAGCCGGCCCGGCGCGGACCATCGCCCGGCAATTCACCGACCAGCGCTTCGCTTGTCCGTCAGAGGCCCTGCGTCGCCTGCTGGCGCGGCACGTGCGGGTGTACGGCTATGAGTTCGCCGACGCCGACGCGCCCTTCACCCTGCCGGACTGGGTCAGCGGCCTGGACATGGGGTCCTATCACGCCTCGGAACTGGCCTATGTGTTCGGCACGCGCTGGCTGTTCGCCGATCCGGCCCGGTTCTCGCCGCGACAGCGCGCCCTGTCGGAGCGGATGATGAGCCTGTGGGCCGGTTTCGGCCATGACCCGGCGTTTGATGACCGCTGGCCGCGCATCCACCCCGACGGGACGCCGGTCTTGGTGTTCGATCCGAACGGCGATCGGCTGGACGACGACTATGCCGAGCGACGGCGTTGCCGTTTCTGGTCGAGCACGCCGTTCGGCCCGGTGACGGGCTAGCGCAGGGCGGCGGCCAGCCCGGCGGCCGTGGTCTCGGCCCAGCAGGCGTAGCCCTGGTCGTTCAGATGCAGGTCGTCGGGACCGACGCCGCCGTGATCCAGCCCCGACCAGGCGGCCATGGGACCGAAGCGGCGGGCCACGGCGTAGCCGACGCGTCCGGCCTCCAGATCGATCAGGCGGCTCATCTCGGCCAGGGCCGGGTTGCGGCCGCGGAAGTTCGGATTCTGGGTGGTCTCGGGCAGGCGCTGGGGATCGATCAGGGCCACGTCCACGCCCGCCCGGTCCAGCACGGCCTCGCCGCGCCGGAAGTCGGCGAAGATGTCGTCCATCGGCCGGTCGCGCAGGATGTCGTTGGTGCCCAGTTGCCAGAGCACCAGATCGGGCCGGGCCGCGGCGGTCTCGCGCTCCAGCCGGTCGGCCGTGTCCTTGGCGGTTTCGCCGCCGACGCCCTTGTTGATCACCGTCACTTCGACGCCGGGCAGCCGACGGCGAAGTCCGGCCTCCAGCAGGGGCACGAAGCTGAGTTCGCGACGGCTGGCTCCGGCGCCCTCGATGCTGGACGAGCCGATGGCCAGGACGGTCAGGCGGCCACGCGCCACGGCCGCCCGGCTCTTTTCCAGACCGCCGTTGGCGACCACATGGTCGGCGCTGACCGGACAGGCGGCGGGCGCCTGGGCCTGGGCCTGGGCCAGAGCCGGGGCGGCGGCCGCGACGATGAACAGGCTGATCAGGGCGGCGGCGGTCTTCATCCGTTCGAGTCTCCGGCGGCGATGGGGGAGGGTGGGCCAATGTCGCGGATAGACGGCGCGGCGGCAACGCCCGCGCGGGCGGGCGGCAACACATCAGGTTTCATTCACCATGCCGCTAAACCGCGTTGCAACCGACCGTGGTCTAGAGATGAGGCATGGTGCAGGTCGAACTCATTCGGGCGGATGCCCTGACGGAAGCGGATATCGCGCGTTGGCGCGCCATGGTGGCGGCCGATCCGGCCCTGGCCAGTCCTTATTTCCGGCCGGAGTTCACCCAGGTCGCCGCCGCGATCAGCCCGGAGGCGGCCGTGGCCGTCTTTCATGAAGGGGGCGAGATCGTCGGCTATTTCCCGCACCAGCGACGGGGCGGGGCGGTCCAGCCGCTGGCCGCGCCGATGAACGACTATCACGGCGTCATCGCCTTTCCGGGCCAGGCCCCCGACCTGGGCGAGGTGGCGCGGCTGTTGAACGGGGCGCGGCTGAACGTCGGCTCTTGGGTCGGGCCTGCCGACGGACTGGGCCAGGTTCGCGACACCTGCCAGGTGGTGATGCCCGACGGCTATGACGCCTGGTACGCCGAGCGTCGCCGCGAGTTCGGGAAATACTTCAAGGACAAGGAACGGGCGCGCCGCAGTCTTGAGGCGGATCTGGGTCCCATCCGGGTGGAGCACAAGGTGCGCGATCCGGCCCTGCTGGACCATTTGATCCAGCTCAAGCGCGATCAGTATCGGCGTACGGGCCGTCACGACGTCTTCGCCTGCGGCTGGACCGCCGATCTGCTGCACGGCCTGATGCAGACGCAGGGCCAGGGGGATTTCGGCGCCTCCATGGCCGCGCTGTGGGCCGGAGACAGCCTGTGCGCGATCGAATATTCGCTGCACGCGCGGGGCTGCTACCATTTCTGGTTCCCGGCCTATGTGCCGGAACTGGCGCGCTGTTCGCCGGGCATACTGCTGAGCCTGGACACCATGCGGCGCGGCGCCGAGGACGGCTATGACGAGTTCGACTTCGGCTTCGGCGGCGAGAGCTACAAGAAGTATTTCTGCAACGCCCAGCGTCAGGTCGCCGAGGCGGTGGTGCTGCGGCCCGGCCTGGGCGCGCGGCTGAGCCAATCGGCCGTCGGCGTGCTGAACCTGGCCGGCAACGGGCGCGGCGAGCGGCTACGCACCAGCGTCCGGCGTCGATGGGCCGCCATCGAGGCCTGTGAAGTGACTTCCGCCGACCGGTTGAAGGGCGCCGCCCACGCCGCCCGCACCGCCCTGACCCGCCGTTTCGCCCCCGCGTGAAAGCCTAGACACGGACCATGACCATGACCGATCGTCAGACCCGCTATTCCGGCCCGATCACCCAGGCCGCCGTCCATCCGCACAATCTGATCCAGAAGGGTTGGGGCACGGACGAGCATTTGGCCGAGGTGCTGGACCGCTATCCGGCCGACCTGTTCGACATCAACCTGTATGACTACGACGACGAGGGCCAGGTCAGTTTGCGCACCGGCGCGCGGGGCCGCCTGTCGGGCGAGGACCTGCTGGAGGCGATCAAACAGGGCCGCCTGTGGGTCAATCTGCGCGGGGTCGACGGCGTGCTGCCCGATTTCTGGGCCGACGCGATGGCCGCGTTCGACAAGATCCAGGCGACCTATCCCGGCATGAGAGCCGTGACCAACGCTGGCCAGTTGATCCTGTCGTCGCCGGCGGCGCGCGTGCCCTATCATTTCGATGCGGCGGGGGTGGTGCTGTTCCACCTGCGCGGACGCAAGCGCATTTTCGTCTATCCGGGCGACGAGACGCATCTGCCCGAGCGCAACATGGAGCAGGTGGTCGCCCGTCAGACGACCGAGGAACTGCCCTACACCCTCGCGTTCGAGAATGATGCGACGGTGATCGATCTGGAGCCGGGTCAGGCCCTGACCTGGCCGCTGTACGCGCCGCACCGGGTCGAGAACCTGGACCGGTTCTGCGTCTCGCTGTCGATGGATTTCCAGACCTGGTCGTCGCGGATGAGGAACGGCGCCCTATACACGAACGCCGTGCTGCGCAGCCGGGGCGCCCGCCCGCGTCAGACCGAGACCATGGGGCAGGGTGAACTGGCCGCGCGCTGGGCCGCATCCCTGGCCTTGCGGCGCATGGGCGCCCTGAAGAGCAAGCTGAAGGATTTTGAACGCGATTTTGAGCCGACCGTCGGCGCCGTGGACGGGGCGGGGGCCTTGCCCGCCTGAAGACGCGTACCGATCCGCAGGTTAAATCGAGGTCATGACCTCGTTTTAAAGTGACTCGGCCGTCGGCTCCGCACACCTTCCCGGCCATGCTTGCTGGGAGAGGAAGTCCGACATGAAGAAGCCCGTGATGTTTGCGTCAGCCGCCGCCCTGGCTCTGGCCCTGGCCGCCTTCGCCGCCCCGGCCTCGGCCGAGGTGCGCGTCAAGAACGCCGTCGGCCGCGTGGTCGTGGTGATCGAAGACCGCGCCGACGTGGCCGTGGAGATCGAACAGGGGGCGTCCGGCCTGCCCGCGATCAAGGTCAGCCGTCGGGGCGCCGACGTCATCGTCGACGGCGACCTGGGGCGTCGAGACATTCGGAACTGCCATGCCGGCTCGGCGGAGGCGGCGCGGCCAGGGCAGGACGCCTGGGTCGATGTGCGCGACCACGGTCGGATCGAAATCGCCGCCGCGCCGCTGATCGTCATTCGCTCGCCGCGGGCCGTGAAGGTCGAGACCGAGGGCGCGGTGTTCGGCTCCGTCGGCCGGGGCGCCGGTTCGGTCGAGGTCGGCACGGCCGGGTGCGGCGGCTGGACCGTCGCCAATGTCGATGGGCCGCTCAATATCAATGTCGCGGGTTCGGGCGACGTGCGCGCCGGCGCGTCGCGCAGCCTCGAGGTGTCGGTGGCCGGGTCCGGCGACGTCTCGACGGGCGCGACGGGCGCCGCCGAAATCTCCATCGCCGGGTCCGGCAATGTGAATATCGCCTCCGTGACCGGGAATTTTGAAAGCAGCGTCGCCGGTTCGGGCGACATCCTGGTTCGCGGCGGCCGCGCCGACCGTCTCGAGGTTAACATCATGGGCGGCGGAGACGTGGACTTCCGCGCTCCCGCCGCCTCGGCCGAGATCAACATCATGGGCGGCGGCGATGTGCGCATCGCCTCGGTCAGCGGCACGGTCGAACGCAATGTCATGGGCGGCGGCCGCGTCAGCATCGGCAACCCCTAGAACCCATCCGCCCATGCGGGCCACGAACAGGTCTCGGCGGCGACGTCGGGACCTGTCGCACGTCAGGAACCGTGAGGAGCTGGGAAGACGGGGCGTGCTAGGCTGATCTCGCGGTTCATCGGGAGGGCAGGGGATGCGCGCTTCGGTTCTGGTTTCGGTTTTGACGCTGGCGCTGGCGGCGGGAACGTCGGCCGCGGCCCAGACGACGCCCGAGGGCCTGTCCTGGATGGTTCTGCGCGACATCAATGACGCGGCCTTCGATCGCGACGATCCGACCAATCGGCCGCCCCTGGCCGTCCAGGTCCCGGCCGGCGCCATCCGCGCCGTCGATGTGACCCACGACGGCCGCGCCGACTGGCGAGTCGATTATGAAGCGGTCGGGATCAGCGGCTTTTGCGGCACCGGTGGGTGCCGTCAGATCGTCTATGTCAGCCTGGGCGACGACGGCCTGACCCGCGCCTTCGACGAACAGGCGCATGAGCTGACCTTCTACGAGGCCGACGGCGAAAGCCGCATCGAGGCCTGGGTGCATCATGCCTTCTGTTCCAGCGACGCGAGCCGCGACTGCAAATTCGCCTATGCCTGGGACCCGGAGCTGAAGCGTCTGGTGGAAAGGCCGAACCGGGCGGGAGAGGCGGTCATTCCGGCCGGGGCCTTCACGCCGGTCGACGTCTCGGATGATCCAGGCCCGCCGTCCGATGCGCCCGAAGCCGTGGCCGACATCTGGTTCAAGACCCGAACCACCTGTTCGTCCGTCTATGTCGATGACGGCTTCGAGGTGCGCCGCGCCGCCATTCACGACATTCCCGACGTGGACGGCGACGGCCGCCGCGACTGGGTGGTGGAACGGCCCGCGCCCTGTCAAAACAGTCCTGGCGACATCCTGCCCTATCCCGGGTTCGAGGTCTGGCTGAGCCGTGACGGAGGTCAGGCGGTCCAGGCCTATGTCTCGCCCGCCGAACGCTTCCCCAAGCTGGATGTGTCGCGCAGCCCCGCCGTGGTGGTGACCGAGCCGCAATGCGATCTCGGCGCGGCCTGTCCCGCGACGCGGCTGCGTTGGAATGCGACTGTCGGCCGGTTCGTCGAATAGGTCGGGGCGCGCGCCACGTTTTCGCCGCTTGACGGAAGCGGAATCGGAGGTCATAAGCCCCCACTCTTGTTGGACCGGCTGTGCGGAGTGATCCGCAGACGCGGTTCGCGGGAACGACCTGAGACCCTGTTCTTTGCAGTGACCCAGGACTTCAACGGCCTTCGCGGGCGACCGCGTGGGCCGATCGTTTTTGCGAAACGTGCGTACTCTGAAGGCCTCAGCGCCTGAAGACCTCCGGTCTTTGAAATGGTTCACAGGGACGCAGGTTCGCCTGCTTGGGAAAAACAACCGATATGGATCAGAGCATCCGCATCAGGCTGAAGGCCTTCGATCACCGCGTCCTCGACTTTTCGACGCGCGAGATCGTCAATACCGCCAAGCGCACGGGCGCGACCGTTCGTGGTCCGATCCCGCTGCCCACCCTGATCGAAAAGTTCACCGTGAACCGCTCGCCGCACGTCGATAAGAAGTCGCGCGAGCAGTTTGAAATCCGCACGCACAAGCGCGTGCTCGACATCGTCGACCCCACCCCGCAGACCGTGGACGCGCTCATGAAGCTCGACCTGTCCGCCGGCGTGGACGTCGAGATCAAGATTTAATCGAGAAAGAGGCGGGATCCGATGCGCACGGGCGTGATCGCCAAGAAGCTGGGCATGACCCGCGTGTTCGCCGATGACGGCGCGCACGTTCCGGTCACCGTGCTCCAGCTAGACGGCTGCCAGGTCGTCGGCCAACGCACTCAGGAGCGGGACGGCTACGTCGCCCTGCAACTGGGCGCGGGCACCAAGAAGGCCAAGAACACCAACAAGGCTCAGCGTGAGTCCTTCGCCAAGGCGCAGGTCGAACCCAAGGCCTATGTCACCGAGTTCCGCGTCGATGCGGACGGTCTGCTGGACGTGGGCGCCGAGTTCTCGGCCGACCACTTCGTCGTCGGCCAGAAGGTCGACATCCAGGGCGAGACCATCGGCAAGGGCTTCGCCGGCGCCATGAAGCGCTGGAACTTCGGCGGTCTGCGTGCGACGCACGGCGTGTCGGTGTCGCACCGCTCGCACGGCTCGACCGGCAACCGTCAGGACCCGGGTCGCACCTTCCCGGGCAAGAAGATGGCCGGCCACCTGGGCCAAGAAGTCGTCACCACCCAGAACCTGACCGTCGTCCGCGTGGACGCCGAGCGCGGCCTGATCCTGATCAAGGGCGCCGTCCCGGGTCACGACGGCAGCTACGTCAAGGTCCGCGACGCCATCAAGAAGGCCCGCCCGGCCGACGCCCCGTTCCCCGGCGGCGTCAAGTCGAACGGCAAGGCCGCGGCTCAACCGGCCGCCGAGACGCCCGCTGAAGAAGCTCCGGCTGTCGAAGCGACCGAAGGCGGTGAAGCGTAATGAAACTCTCGGTCATCAAACTCGACGGCAAGGCCTCGGGCGACGTTGAACTGTCGGACGCCGTCTTCGGCATCACCGACATCCGCGGCGACCTGCTGGCCCGTTACGTCAACTGGCAGTTGGCCAAGCGCCGCGCCGGCACCCACAAGGTTCAAACCCGCAACGAGAACTCTCGTACGGGCAAGAAGATGTACAAGCAGAAGGGCACCGGCGGCGCCCGTCACGGTTCGCGCCGTGCGCCCCAGTTCGTCGGCGGCTCGCGCGCGTTCGGCCCGATCGTCCGCGATCACGGCTTCTCGCTGCCCAAGAAGGTCCGCGCCCTGGCCCTGCGTCACGCCCTGTCGTCCAAGGCCAAGGCCGGTGAACTGGTCGTGGTCGACACCGTCTCGGTGAAGGACGCCAAGACCGCCGCCCTGCGCGACACCTTCGGCAAGCTGGGCTGGACCAAGGCCCTGATCATCGCCGGCCCGGAAGTCGACGTGAACTTCGGCCTGGCCGCTCGCAACATCCCGCACATCGACGTGCTGCCGAACGCCGGCCTGAACGTCTATGACATCCTGCGGGCCGACAAGCTGGTGCTGACCAAGGCCGCCGTCGAGGCGATCGAGGCCCGCTTCGCTAAGAAGGAGGCCGCGTGATGGCCGGCGCGCAACCCACCGCCAAGCATTACGACACCATCCTGGCTCCGGTGATCACCGAGAAGTCCACGATCCTGTCGGAGCAGAACAAGGTCGTCTTCCGCGTCGCCGACACGGCCTCGAAGGACGAGATCGCCGCGGCGGTCGAAAGCCTGTTCAAAGTCAACGTCGTCAAGGTCAACACCCTGGTCCAAAAGGGCAAGACCAAGCGGTTCCGGGGCATCCTGGGTCGCCGCGTCGACATCAAGAAAGCGATCGTGACGCTGGCCCCGGGTCAGTCGATCGACGTCACCACGGGGCTCTGATCCGATGGCTCTGAAGACTTACAATCCGACGTCGCCGGGCCGCCGCGCCCTGGTGCTGGTCGACCGCTCCGAGCTGCACAAGGGCCGCCCGGAGAAGTCGCTCGTCGAAGGCCTGACCAAGTCGGGCGGACGTGGCCAGGGCGGCCGTGTCGCTGTTCGCTTCCGCGGCGGCGGCGCCAAGACCCTGTACCGCAAGATCGACTTCAAGCGTAAGAAGTTCGACGCCATCGGCACGGTCGAGCGTCTGGAATACGACCCGAACCGCACCGCCTTCATCGCCCTGGTGACCTATGCCGACGGCGAGAAGACCTACATCATCGCGCCCCAGCGCCTTAAGGCCGGCGACACCGTCGTGGCCGGTGAAAAGGTCGATGTGAAGCCGGGCAACGCCATGCCGCTGCGCTCGATGCCGGTCGGCACCATCATCCACAATGTGGAGATGAAGCCGGGCAAGGGCGCTCAGTTGGCCCGTTCGGCCGGCGCCTATGCTCAACTGGTCGGCCGCGATCAGGGCTATGCCCAGATCCGCCTCGGCTCGGGCGAGCTGCGCATGGTTCTGGACGGCTGCATGGCCACGGTGGGCGCGGTGTCGAACCCCGACCACATGAACCAGAACCTGGGCAAGGCCGGCCGCAAGCGTCACATGGGCTTCCGCCCGCACGTCCGCGGCGTCGCCATGAACCCGATCGACCACCCGCACGGTGGTGGTGAAGGCCGGACCTCTGGCGGCCGCACCCCGGTCACGCCGTGGGGCAAGGACACCAAGGGCACCCGCACCCGCAAGAACAAGGCGACGGATAAGTTCATCATCCGTACCCGCCACGTGAAGAAGGCTCGCTAAGACATGGCCCGCTCCTCCTGGAAAGGCCCGTTCGTCGACGGGTACCTGCTCAAGAAGGCCGACGCCGCTTCGACGTCGGGCCGCAAGGACGTGATCAAGACCTGGTCGCGCCGCTCCACCATCCTGCCGCAGTTCGTCGGCCTGACCTTCGGGGTCCACAACGGCCAGAAGCACGTGCCGGTGTCGGTCTCCGAAGAAATGGTCGGCATGAAGTTCGGCGAGTTCGCCCCGACCCGGAACTTCCCGGGCCACGCGGCGGACAAGAAGGCCAAGAGGAAGTAACCGATGGCCCAGACCAAGAACGCCCGTCGCGTCGGCGCCACCGAAGCTCGCGCCAAGGTGACCAACGTCCGCATCAGCCCGCAGAAGCTGAACCTGGTGGCCGCCTCGATCCGTGGCCTGCCGGTGCAGAAGGCTCTGAACGAGCTGGAATTCAGCCGCAAGCGCATCGCCATCGACGTGCGCAAGGCGCTGTATTCGGCCGTCTCGAACGCCGAGAACAACCACAACCTCGACATCGACTCCCTGGTCGTGGCCGAGGCCTTCGTGGGCAAGAACCTGGTGATGAAGCGTTTCGCGAGCCGCGCTCGCGGCCGCTCGTCGCGCATCCTGAAACCGTTCAGCGAGATCACCATCGTGGTCCGTGAAGCCGGCGAGGCCGCCTGATATGGGTCAGAAGATCAATCCGATCGGTTTCCGCCTCGGCGTGAACCGCACCTGGGACAGCCGCTGGTACGCCGGCGGCGCCGACTACGCCCGTCTGCTGCATCAAGACCTGAAGCTGCGCACGTGGCTGAAAGAGCGTCTGTCGGGCGCCGGCGTGTCGCGCATCATCATCGAGCGTCCGCACAAGAAGTGCCGCGTGACGATCTACGCCGCCCGTCCGGGCGTCGTGATCGGCAAGAAGGGCGCCGACATCGAGAAGCTGCGCAAGGACATCTCGGCCCGCACCGAAGGCGAGGTTCACCTGAACATCGTCGAGGTCCGCAAGCCGGAAACCGACGCTCAGTTGATCGCCGAGGGCATCGCCCAGCAACTGGAACGCCGCATCGCCTTCCGTCGCGCCATGAAGCGCGCCATGCAGTCGGCCATGCGTCTGGGCGCCAAGGGTGTTCGAATCAACGTTTCGGGCCGCCTGGGCGGCGCTGAAATCGCCCGTATGGAATGGTACCGCGAAGGCCGCGTGCCGCTGCACACCCTGCGCGCCGACATCGACTACGGCTTCTACGAAGCCAAGACGACCTACGGCATCATCGGCATCAAGGTCTGGGTCTTCAAAGGTGAAGTGCTGGAGCACGATCCGATGGCCCAGGACAAGCGTTGGGCCCAAGAAGCCTCGGGTCCTTCGTCCAACGAAGGCCGTGAGCGCGGTGGTCCCCGCGGCGACCGCGGCCCGCGCCGCGACCGCGGCCGTGGTGGTGAGAACTAAGTCATGCTGCAACCGAAGAAGACCAAGTACCGCAAGGCCTTCAAGGGCCGCATCCACGGCTCGGCCAAGGGCGGCTTCTCGCTGAACTTCGGCGCCTACGGTCTGAAGACCATGGAGCCGGAACGCATCACCGCGCGTCAGATCGAGGCGGCCCGCCGCGCGATCACCCGCCAGATGAAGCGTCAGGGCCGCGTCTGGATCCGCGTGTTCCCCGACCTACCGGTCACCGGCAAGCCGGCCGAAGTCCGCATGGGCAAGGGCAAGGGCGCGGTGGACCACTGGGCCGCTCGCGTGGCTCCGGGCCGCATCATGTTTGAAATCGACGGCGTGCCGGACGACGTGGCCCGCGAGGCGCTGCGCCTGGGCGCCGCCAAGCTGCCGGTTCGCACCAAGGTGGTCACCCGTCTGGACGCCGGCATCATCACGGAGCACGCGGCATGACCAAGATCGCCGACCTGCGGTCCATGACGACCGATCAACTGGGCGACCAGCTTCTGTCCTTGAAAAAGGAACAGTTCAACCTGCGCTTCCAGGCCGCCACCGGCCAGATGGAGAAGACCCATCGCGTTTCGGAAGTGCGCAAGGACATCGCCCGCATCTCGTCGCTGCTGCGCGACAAGCAGCGCGCGTCGGCCTAAGGAGATACGAATATGCCCAAGCGAATTCTGGAAGGCGTGGTCGTGTCCGACAAGGGCGACAAGACCGTCGTCGTCAAGGTCGAGCGCACCCTGCTGCACCCGGTCCTGAAAAAGACCGTGCGTCTGTCCAAGAAGTACCACGCCCACGACGAAGGCAACGCGCTGAAGGTCGGCGACGTGGCCCGCATCGTCGAGTGCGCCCCCAAGTCCAAGCTGAAGCGTTGGGAAGTTCTTTCCACCGCCTCGGCTTCGTAAGAAGAAGGATCGGATCCCATGATCCAGATGCAAACTAACCTGGAGGTGGCCGACAATTCGGGCGCTCGCCGGGTCATGTGCATCAAGGTGTTGGGCGGCTCCAAGCGCCGCTACGCCTCGGTGGGCGACACTATCGTCGCCTCGGTGAAGGAAGCCATTCCGCGCGGCCGCGTGAAGAAGGGCGACGTCGTGCGCGCCATCGTCGTGCGCACCGCCAAGGACATCCAGCGCAAGGACGGCTCGGTCATTCGTTTCGACAAGTCGGCCGCCGTCATCGTCAACAAGCAGAACGAGCCGGTCGGCACGCGCATCTTCGGCCCGGTTCCGCGTGAACTGCGCGCCAAGAACCACATGAAGATCATCTCGCTGGCCCCGGAGGTCCTGTAACCATGGCCGCCAAGATCAAGAAGGGCGACAAGGTCGTCCTGCTGACCGGCAAGGACAAGGGCCGCACCGGCAATGTCCTGAAGGTCCTCCCCGCCGAGAACCGCGTCCTGGTCGAGGGCCTGAACATGGTCCAGCGCCACACGCGTCCGACCCAGGCCGACCCCCAGGGCGGCATCAAGAACAAGGAAGCGTCGATCCACCTGTCGAACGTCGCGATCGCTGACGCCAACGGCAAGGCGACCCGCGTCGGCTTCCGCCAGGACGGCGACAAGAAGGTGCGCTTCGCCAAGACGACGGGAGACGTCATCTGATGGCTACCGAGAAATACACCCCCCGGCTGAAGTCCGAGTATCAGGCCCGCATCCGCGGCGTGATGAAGGAAAAGTTCGGCTACACCAACGAGATGCAGGTGCCCAAGCTGGACAAGATCGTCCTGAACATGGGCGTGGGCGAGGCCGTGGCCGACTCCAAGAAGGCGACCGCCGCCCTCAAGGATCTGACCGCCATCGCCGGCCAGAAGGCCGTGCCGACCAAGGCCCGCAACTCGATCGCCGGCTTCAAGCTGCGTGAAGGCATGATCATCGGCGGCAAGGTCACGCTGCGCGGCGATCAGATGTACGAGTTCCTGGACCGGTTCATCACCATCGCTCTGCCGCGGGTGAAGGACTTCCGGGGCCTGAAGGGCACGTCGTTCGACGGTCGCGGCAACTACGCCACCGGTCTGAAGGAGCACATCGTGTTCCCGGAGATCAACTACGACCAGATCGACCAGATGTGGGGCATGGACATCGTCGTCTGCACCACGGCCAAGACCGACGAGGAGGCCAAGGCCCTTCTCGCCGAGTTCAAGTTCCCGTTCGTGAACTGAGCGGGAAGGAAAGAGCACTATGGCTAAGAAGTCCGCCGTCAACCGCAACAACCGGGTCAAGGCCCTGGTCGCCAAGTTCGCCGACAAGCGCGCCGCGCTGAAGGCGATCGCCAACGACGAGAGCCTGCCGCTGGAGGAGCGCTTCGATGCGCGCCTGAAGCTGGCCGCCCTGCCGCGCAACTCGGCCCCGACGCGCATCCGCAACCGCTGCGACGTCACCGGCCGCCCGCGCGCCTACTATCGCAAGCTCAAGATGAGCCGGATCGCCCTGCGCGAACTGGGCAACCTGGGCCAGATCCCCGGCCTGACGAAGTCGAGCTGGTAAGGGGAGGCATACAGTCATGATGATCAACGATCCCCTCAGCGACATGATCGCGCGCATCAAGAACGCGGCCCAGCGCCGTCGTTCCACGGTGCTGACCCCGGCCTCGCGTCTGCGCCAGCGCGTCCTCGACGTGCTGCAGGACGAAGGTTACATCCGCGGCTACAGCCTGGTTCAAAACCCAGGCGAATTCCCGCAGTTCCAGATCGAGCTGAAGTATTTCGACGGCCGTCCGGTGATCGCCGAGATCAGCCGCGTGTCGAAGCCCGGCCGTCGCGTCTATTCGGCCATCAGCGACCTGAAGCCGATCAAGAACGGCCTCGGCATCTCGATCCTTTCGACTTCGAAAGGCGTCATGTCCGACGCCGCCGCCCGCGACGCCAATGTCGGCGGCGAAGTCCTGTGCAGGGTCTACTGATATGTCCCGTATTGGCAAGAAAACCATCGCCGTGCCGAAGGGCGTGACTGTCACGCTCGACGGCCAGACCGTCACCGTCAAGGGTCCCAAGGGCGAGCGCTCGTGGACCGTGGCCGAAGAGATCGAGGTCAAGCAGGAAGGCGAAGAGCTGTCCCTGACCCCGCGTTCGGACACGCCGCGCGCCCGCGCCATGTGGGGCCTGTCGCGCACCCTGGTCGACAACATGGTGACCGGCGTCACCACCGGCTTCGAGAAGACCCTCGAACTGGTGGGCGTGGGTTACCGCGCCGCGATGAAGGGCAACGCCCTGTCGCTGCAGCTCGGCTTCTCGCACGACGTCGACATCCAGCCCCCGGCCGGCGTGTCGTTCGCCACGCCCAAGCAGACCGAGATCAAGATCTCGGGCGCTGATAAGCAGGCCGTCGGTCAGATCGCCGCCGTCATCCGCAAGCTGCGTCCGCCGGAGCCTTACAAGGGCAAGGGCGTCCGCTACGCCGGTGAAACCGTGCGTCGCAAGGAAGGCAAGAAGAAGTAAGTCATGGCTCTCTCTCTTCAACAGCAAGCCAAGCGCCGCGCCGAGCGCACTCGCCGTCGCCTGAAGGCCGTCGCCAACGGCCGTCTGCGTCTGTCGGTCAACCGGTCGGACAAGAACATCTCGGCCCAGATCATCGACGACGCCCAGGGCGTCACGATCGCTTCGGCCTCGTCGCTGGAAGGCGGCAAAGGCTCCAAGGGTTCGGACGTCGCGGCCGCCGCCAAGATCGGCAAGCTGATCGCCGAACGCGCCATCGAGAAGGGCGTCAAGGACGTCGTCTTCGACCGCGGCGGCTACATCTATCACGGACGGGTGAAGGCGCTGGCGGAAGCCGCGCGTGAAGCCGGCCTGAACTTCTAAGGGACGCGACAGATGGCGCAACAACCCCAACGCGGCGGCGGCGATCGCAATCGCCGTGACAACCGCAACGCTCCCGCCGTCGAAGGTCCGGATTCGGACATCGTCGAAAAGCTGGTGCACATCAACCGCGTCGCCGCGACCGTCAAAGGCGGCCGCCGGTTCTCGTTCGCGGCCCTGATGGTCGTCGGCGACGGCAAGGGCCGCGTCGGCTTCGGTCACGGCAAGGCGCGCGAAGTGCCGGAAGCCATCCGCAAGGCGACCGAAGAAGCCAAGAAGACCATGATCAAGGTTCCGCTGCGCGAGAACCGCACCCTGCACCACGACGGCAACGGCCGTTGGGGCGCCGGCAAGATCATGATGCGTGCGGCCCCTCCGGGCACCGGCGTCATCGCCGGCGGCCCGATGCGCGCCGTGCTGGAAACCCTGGGCGTCCAGGACGTGGTGGGCAAGTCGACCGGTTCGTCGAACCCCTACAACATGGTGCGCGCCACCTTCGAAGCTCTGAAGGTCCAGTCGTCGCCGCGTCAGATCGCCTCCAAGCGCGGCAAGAAGGTCTCGGACCTGATGGGCCGCCGCAACGACGGCGCTTCGTCGCCCGAAGCCATCGAGGGCTAAGACATGGCCAAGAAAGACACCGCCACCGTCACCGTGCGCCAGACCGGCAGCCCGATCCGCCGCAAGTCGGATCAGCGCGCCACCCTGGCGGGCCTGGGCCTGAATCGCGTAGGTCGTGAATCGACCCTGGAGGACACCCCCTCCGTCCGCGGCATGATCGCCAAGGTCGCCCACATGGTCGAAGTGGTCGAGAAGTAAGACCCTCGACCTTGCGAATATCCGAAGGGCCGCCTAGAAGCGGCCCTTCATTTTTTCCAGCCGAGTCCGTCGTCCACGACGGGCGCTAGCACCCGAAAGGATCAGGCACATGAAACTGAACGAAATCCGCGACAACGAAGGCGCCCACAAGAAGCGCATGCGCGTCGGCCGGGGTCCCGGCTCGGGCAAGGGCAAGACCTCGGGCCGCGGCGTCAAGGGCCAGAAGTCCCGTTCGGGCGTCGCCATCGGCGGTTTTGAAGGCGGCCAGATGCCGCTGTACATGCGCATGCCCAAGCGCGGCTTCAACAATCCGAACGCGCTGAAGCTGGCGGAAGTGAACCTGTGGCGTCTGCAAGACGCCATCGACGCCAAGAAGCTGGACATCAAGGGCGAGATCAACGGCGAGGCCCTGGTGGCCGCCGGCGTGATCCGTCGCGTCAAGGACGGCGTGCGTCTGCTGGGCACCGGCGAGATCAAGGGCAAGCTGAACCTGGTCGTCTGGTCGGCGTCGGCCGGCGCCGTGAAGGCCGTCGAGGCGGCCGGCGGTTCGGTGACGCAGCAGCGCATCGAGGCCGAGGCCAAGGCCGCCGCCCGCGTCGAGAAGCGCAACGCCGCCAAGGGCAAGGTCCCGGCGCCGAAGGCTCCCAAGGGCGACGCCAACAAGGTCTCCGCCCGCGCCAAGCGCTCGGCCGCGAAATAAGATCGAAGGGCGCCCTCGCCACGGGGGCGCCCTTCGCCTATCTGAACGCCTGGGCCGGACTCGCGTCCCTTGGGCCGCGTTCTGACAGTCGGGGTTAAGACACATGGCTTCGGCCGCCGAACAACTCGCTGCAAATATGAATATCGGCTCGTTCGCCAAGGCGACCGAGCTGCACAAGCGCCTGCTGTTCACGCTGGGCGCCCTGCTGGTCTACCGGATCGGCACCTATGTCCCGATCCCGGGCATCAATTCCGCGGCGTTCCTGCAGTTCTTCCAGAACCCGGACGGCCAGCGCGGCATCCTGGACATGTTCAACATGTTCTCGGGCGGCGCGGTCGAGCGGATGGCCGTCTTCGCGCTGAACGTGATGCCGTACATCTCGGCCTCGATCATCGTGCAGCTCATGGCCGCCGTGTATCCGCCGTGGGAAAAACTGCGCAAGGAAGGCGGCGAAAGCGGCCGCAAGCAGCTCAACCAATACACCCGTTATCTGACGGTGTTCCTGGCCCTGGCCCAGTCCCTCGGCATCGCCGTGGGCCTGAACAACAGCCAGGGCATGGTCGACAATCCGGGCGTCTTCTTCCTGATCTCGACCGTGGTCACCCTGACGGGCGGCACCATGTTCCTGATGTGGCTGGGCGAGCAGGTGACGGCGCGCGGCGTCGGCAACGGCATTTCGCTGATCATCTTCGCGGGCATCGTGGCGGTTCTGCCGGGTACGGTGGCGCGCCTGCTGGGCCTGGCCCAACAAGGCCAGATGTCGGCCTTCGCCCTGTTGTTCATCGTGGCCATGATGGCCGCCGTGGTCGTGTTCATCGTCTTCATGGAGCGCGCCCAGCGTCGGCTGCTGATCCAGTATCCGAAGCGCCAGGAAGGCAATCGCATGGCGGGCGGGGAGCGTTCGTTCCTGCCGTTGAAGGTGAACACCGCGGGCGTCATTCCGCCGATCTTCGCCTCGTCGCTGCTGCTGCTGCCGACCACGGTCGCCCAGATGACGGCTAACGCCAACCTGCCGGATTGGATGAGCTGGCTGCCGGTCGTGACCGGCCAGCTTCAGCACGGCCAGCCGCTGTTCACGGCCCTGTACGCCGTGCTGATCGTCTTCTTCTGCTTCTTCTACACCTCGATCACCTTCAATCCCGAGGACACGGCCGAGAACCTGCGCAAATACGGGGGCTTCCTGCCGGGCATCCGTCCGGGCAAGCGCACGGCGGAATATCTGGACTATGTCCTGACCCGTCTGACGGTGATCGGCGCGGCCTATATCACCGCCGTCTGCCTGCTGCCCGAGATCATCGTCGCCAACTTCGGCAACAGCCTGTATTTCGGCGGCACCTCGATCCTGATCGTGGTCTCGGTGACCATGGACACCGTGGCTCAGATCCAGTCCCACCTGCTGGCGCACCAGTATGAGGGCCTGATCAAGAAGGCGAAGCTGCGCGGCCGCGGCCGGGCCGTCACGCCGGTTCGTCGCTGATCAACGTCGTTTAGGGGAGGGCGGGGCGTGAACCTGATCCTGTTCGGACCACCGGCGGCGGGCAAGGGCACCCAGGCCAAGCGCCTGGTCGAGCAGCGCGGCATGGTCCAGTTGTCGACCGGCGACATGCTGCGCGCCGCCATCGCCTCCGGCTCGGAGCTGGGGCTGAAGGTCAAGGACGTCTTGGCGCGCGGCGATCTGGTCACCGACGAGATCGTCATCGCCCTGATCGAGGCCCGCCTGACCGAGGCCGAGGCTGCCGGCGGCGCCATCTTCGACGGTTTCCCGCGCACCGTGGCCCAGGCCGAGGCGCTGGACGCCATGCTGGCGCGGCGCGGCGCCCAGATCGACGCCGTCGTCCGGCTGAAGGTCGATGACGCGGCCCTGACCGAGCGCATCGGCAAACGGTTCGCCGAACAGGGCCGCCCCGACGACAATCCCGCCTCGTTCAAGGTCCGCCTGGACGCCTACAATCGTCAGACCGCGCCGCTGCTTCCCTATTACGAAGCCCAGGGCAAGCTGACCGAGGTCGATGGCATGGGTTCGATCGAGACCGTGGCCGCGGCCATCGACGCCGCTCTGGCCTGACGGCCAGGCCGGCTTTCGGGCCGGGTTGACGCCTATCCCGCCATCCGCCCTTATCCCCGCTCGCGCGTGAGGGGGATTTGCGATGCGTCTGATGACCACGGCGGCGACGGCCGCCCTGATTCTGGCTCTCGGCGGATGCGCCTCGATGGCGGCCGCGAGCGGCGCCGCCGATCCGACATCCGCGCCCGCCGCGAACGCGCCCCAACGCCTGGATGGCCTGTTGCCGATCCGTGTCGATACGGCGAGCGGCCGGGTGCTGATGGAGCTGCCCGCGCCGGGCGCCGACGGGGTCATGGCCCGCGTCATCCACCATACGGCCCTGAAGACCGGCGTCGGTTCGGCCGTCACGGGACAGGACCGCGCCCAGATCGGCCCGACCCAGATTCTGGTCTTCCGCAAGGTCGGCAAGAGAGTCGTGGCCGAATTCGAGAATGTGTCATATCGCGCGCCCGCCGGCGGGCCGGACGAACAGGCCGCCGCGCGCGACGCCTTCCTGACCTCCACCGTCTGGGCCGCCGAACCGGTCGAGACCCTGCCGGGCGGCGGCGCGGTCGTGGATCTGGCGGGCTTTCTGACCCGTGACGCCCACGGCCTGGTCGAGGGACTGCGCGGTTCGGGGCAGGGGTCGCTGCGTCCCGTCGCCGATCTGACGATGGTGGACCCCTCGGCCGCGCGCGCCTTCCCCGACAATGTCGAGCTGGAGGCCCGGCTGACCTTCGCCGTCGATCAGCCGGGCGGCGAGGTCAGCCGCATCGCGCCGGACGCCCGCCTGATCACCTTCACCGTGCGCCATTCCTTCATCCGCCTGCCGGATGACGGCTATCAGGCGCGCCGGTTCGACCCGCGCACCGGGGCGATGAACTCGCTGTTCTATGATTTCTCGGCGCCGCTGGACGAACCCGTGGTGCAGCGGCTGGCCCACCGTTTCCGGCTGGAGAAGACCGATCCGACGGCCGCCCGCTCGACCGTGGTCAAGCCCATCGTCTTCTACGTTGACCGCGCCGCGCCCGAGCCGATCCGCGGCGCCCTGGTCGATGGCGCGCGCTGGTGGGCCGAGGCCTTTGACCGGGCGGGCTATGTCGACGCCTTCCACGTCGAGGTCCTGCCCGAGGGGGTCGATCCGCTGGACGCCCGCTACAACGTCATCAACTGGGTCAATCGCTCGACCCGCAGTTGGTCCTACGGCCAGAGCGTGGTCGACCCGCGCACCGGCGAGATCGTCAAGGGTTCGGTCCTGTTGGGTTCGCTGCGCGTGCGCCAGGACATGTTGATCTTCGAGGGGCTGACCGGCGCGGCGCGCACCGGCACGGGCGCCCAGGACGATCCGCAACGCATCGCCCTGGCCCGGATGCGTCAATTGTCGGCGCACGAGGTGGGCCACGCCATCGGCCTGCTGCACAATTTCGCCGCCTCGACCCAGGATCGGGCCTCGGTGATGGACTATCCGGTGCCGCTGATCACGCTGGACGGCGACCGCATGGACTTCTCGCACGCCTATGGCGTCGGCGTGGGCGATTGGGACCGGTTCGCCATCGACTGGCTGTACGGCGATGCGCCGCCCGCCGAGCGGGAGCGCCGAACCGCCGAGGGCGCGGCGCGGCTGCGCTTCGTTTCGGACGCCGACGCCCGCTCGGCCGCCGACGCCCAGCCCTGGGGCAGTCTGTGGGACAATGGCGCCGATCCGGTCGCGGAGTTGAGCCATCTGATGCGGGTGCGCCGCATCGCCCTGAACCGTTTCGGCCTGGACAGCCTGTCGCCCGGCCTGCCGGTCAACGACCTGCGGCGGCGGCTGGTCCCGATCTGGCTGTATCACCGCTATCAGGTGGATGCGGTCGCCAAGCTGATCGGCGGCGTCGATTATGGCTATCCGGTCGCCGGGACGGGACGTCAGATCGCCACGCCCGTGCCCGCCGCGGACCAGCGTGCGGCGCTGGCCGGTCTGATCGCCACGCTGGACCCGGCGGAGCTGACCCTGGCGCCGTCGCTGATCACCCTGCTGGACGCCCAGCAGTCGGGCGACAATGACGCCCAGCATTCGATCGAGCTGATGCAGGCCCGCACCGGTCGTCCGTTCGATGCGGGCGCAGCGGCCGAGGTGGCCGCCGACGTGACCCTGGACGCCCTGTTCGCGCCGCAACGGCTGAACCGCCTGGTCGACGCCGCCGCGCGTGGTTCGGGCAATCTGAGCCTGGCCGAGATGCTGGACGCGGTCGTCAGCGGCGTCTTCCGACCCGCGCCGCCCGCCGCCGCCGAGGCCGCGCGCCGGGTTCAGGCCCGCACCGTGCTGTCGCTGGCCGAGGTTGCGCGCGGCACGGTTCTGTCGCCGACCGCCGCCGCCCTGGTCTCGGCCCGGCTGGAGACCCTGGGCGCCCGTTTACGCGCCTCGACGGCGGCCGATCCGGCTCAGCGGGCGCATGATCGCTGGCTGGGTGCCCTATTGGCCGACCGCGAGCGGCTGGACCAGGTGCTGTCGGTCGAGCGGTTCGACCCGCCGACGCCCCCCGGCAGCCCGATCGGCGCCGAGGCGGATTGGCACGGCTGAGCCGTTCGGCCGTTCAGGCGTTATGCTGGTGCGTATGACGTCGGCCGGAGACGCGCATGGAGCCTGAAAAGCCGATCCTGGACCGCCGTCGCCTGCGCTGGATCGGTCTGGCCGCCGTCGTAGTGGCGGCGCACCTGGGCGTGGGCCTGTGGGTGGCGCGGACACAGCCGTCGGCGCCGCAGCCGATCCTGCCGCCGCCGCTGAACGTCATCGTGCTGCAGCCCTTCCTGCCGCCGCCCCCGCCTCCGCCTCCAGCGCGGCCTTTGTCCAGCGACGGAGGAGGGCGGCCGTCCGCGCCGTCGGCCATACGGCCCACGCCCAGTCCGACCCGCCCGCCCGAGGTCACGGCCCCGCCGCGCCCGGCGCCCGAGCCGCCCCTGGTGATCGGCGTCGCTCCGACTGAAAGCCCCACGCCCGGTCCCGGTCAGGGTCAACAGGGGACAGGAACCGGCACGGGGTCGGGCGACGCGGACGGTCCCGGCGTCGGCGGCCGCGCCCAGTTCGTGCGCGGTCCCACCCGGCAAGAGATCATCGCCCGCTATCCGCCCGCCGCCCGCGCCGCGCGCATGGACGGCCAGGTGGAGCTGCGTTGCCGCGTGCGGCTGGACCAGCGGCTGGAGGCTTGCCGCGTGCTGCGCGAGACGCCGCCGGGCCAGGGGTTCGGCGCGGCCGGGGTCCAGGTGGCGGAGACGACCTTCCGGTTCCGGCCGCCCGTCCGCGACGGCCGCCCCGTCGCCGACGCCGAGGTGACGGTGGGCGTGGCCTTCGGCCGGGGCGTGCCCGGCGGCTGAGTCTGTTACGATGGCGAAACACGGCGGCAAGATCGCCTGGCGAAACTGGACGCACGCTTCACGAGGACCCGCATGCGCATTCAAACCAGTCTGATCGTCCTGGCCCTGGTCTCGGCCGCCTCCGCCGCCCAGGCCGGGCCGTTGTGCGACGCGGCCCGCGCCGCCGCGCCCGGCCGCCCGTGCGCGGAATCGGAGCACGGCGTCGCCCTGGCCTTCACCCAGGAGCGGGCGGCCGAACTGCTGGGCTATGCGCGTGGAGGGGAAGAGGCGTTCAAGACCCGTTTCGGCGTCGAACCCAGCCGCTATGTCGTCTCCGAGACCGGGGCCACGGGCCGCGAGGACCGCGCCGCCGCCCTGAAGGCCGCCGGGTTCGACGTGATCGTGCCCTGGCGCCTGCGTCAGGCCCAGATCAACGCCGAGGTCGGCGCCCTGCGCAGCCGCTTCACCGAGATGATGGCGATGAACGGCATGTCCGACGAACAGATCGATCAGGCGCTGGAACAGCCCCTGGCCCGCATGCGTGAGCGCCATACGCCCGAGGCCATGGCCGCCAACGAGGCCGGCGCCATTCCGCGTCAGCTCGGGGTCGGCTGGTACGCCCGCGCCTTCTGGCCGGACGCCGCGCCCGAGCCGGAGGCGCGCCACGCCTCGCCCGGCCCGGACTGGATGGACGAGATCGCGGGCCAGTTGCTGGAAACCCAGGCCATGGCCGACGACAAACGCACCCAGTTCGCCGAGATCTATTCCGGCCGTCACCGCATGGCGCCGACGTCGGATGCGGCCAAGCTTTTGGACCTGTCCGCCTTCCTGTCGGGAGAACACCCGATGCGGGCCATGGGCGGCGGCCCTGGCGGCCCTGGCGGACCCGGCGGGCCGGGCGGCGGTCCCGTGCGCATCATGATGGGCGGACCCGGCGGTCCCGGCGGCGGTCCCGGCGGCCCTCCGGGCGGGCCTGGCGGCCGGTCGATGCCCGCGCCGATGCTGTACGGCTTCCAGGCCCGGATGTTCGCCGACTATCTGGCCGAGAAGTCGGGCGACCCGGCGGTGTTCGGGCGTCTGGGCCAGGCCTTCGGGGCGGGAACGACGTTTGAGACCTGGCTGGCGGGCGAGGGGACGGCTCTGGGCCTGCCCGCGACCGTTGAGGCCCTGAGCGCCGACTGGCGGGGCTGGCTGCAGGGCAGGCTGGGCGCACCGGCGTCTTGAGGCGGGGGTGCGCCGCCTTCACAGGCGTTGACGTGCGGTGAATCCCCTGTATAAGGCGCGCTTCCGCGAAGGGCGCCCACGCTCCTGGTCTGTTGACCGGAGCGTTTGTTGCGTCTGCGAACCTGGAGATTTTCGTGGCCCGTATCGCTGGCGTCAACATCCCGACCAACAAGCGCGTCGAAATCGCGCTGCAGTATATCCACGGCATCGGCCCGGCCGCCGCCAAGGACATCGTCTCTAAGGTCGGCATCGAAGCCGCCCGTCGCGTCAATCAACTGACCGACGCCGAGGTCCTGCAAATCCGCGAGACCATCGACAAGGACCACACCGTCGAGGGCGACCTGCGTCGCGAGACCTCGATGAACATCAAGCGTCTGATGGACCTGGCCTGCTATCGCGGCCTGCGTCACCGCAAGGGCCTTCCGGTCCGCGGTCAGCGCACCCACACCAACGCCCGCACCCGCAAGGGTCCCGCCAAGCCGATCGCCGGCAAGAAGAAGTAAGACATAGCCATGGCCAAGGAACCGGGTCGCGTTAAGCGCCGCGAACGCAAGAACATCACCTCGGGCGTCGCCCACGTGAATGCGTCGTTCAACAACACCATGATCACGATCACGGACGCCCAAGGGAATGCGATTTCCTGGTCGTCGGCCGGTCACATGGGCTTCAAGGGTTCGCGCAAGTCGACCCCGTACGCCGCCCAGATGGCCGCCGAAGACGCCGGCAAGAAGGCCCAGGAGCACGGGCTGAAGACGCTGGAAGTCAACGTCTCGGGTCCGGGTTCGGGCCGTGAATCGGCTCTGCGCGCCCTGCAGGCCGTGGGTCTGACGATCACGACCATCCGCGACGTCACGCCGATGCCGCACAACGGCTGCCGTCCGCCCAAGCGCCGCCGCGTCTAAACCCGCGCCGTCGTCGACTACCTATTCCGCGCCGATCCCGCCTTTCCTGACGAGGCGAAGGGGGGTCGGCGAAACCTTTCGAGGGACACCTATGATCGAACGTAACTGGCAAGAGCTGATCCGTCCCGAGAAGCCGCAGATCGAGATCGGTTCCGACGCCCAACGCAAGGCGCGTCTGGTGGCCGAGCCTCTGGAGCGCGGCTTCGGTGTGACGCTCGGCAACGCCCTGCGCCGCGTGCTGCTGTCGTCGCTGCAAGGCGCCGCGGTCACGGCCATCCAGATCGACGGCGTGGTCCATGAATTCTCGTCGCTGGAAGGCGTGCGCGAGGACGTGGTCGACATCGTCCTGAACATCAAGCAACTGGCCCTGCGCCTGCACGCCGAAGGTCCCAAGCGCATGACGCTGAAGGCCACCGGTCCCGGCCCGGTGACCGCCGGCCAGATCGACGTCCCGGCCGACATCGAGGTTCTGAACCCCGATCACGTCATCTGCACCCTGGATGACGGTGCGACCGTGCGCATGGAGCTGACCGTCCAGAACGGCAAGGGCTATGTGGCCGCCGAGTTCAACCGTCCCGAAGACGCCCCGATCGGCCTGATCGCGGTCGACGCCCTGTATTCGCCGGTCAAGCGCGTCGCCTATCGCGTCGAGCCGACCCGTCAGGGCCAGTCGCTGAACTACGACAAGCTGATCATGGAGGTCGAAACCAACGGCGCCGTGACCCCGGTCGACGCCGTGGCCTACGCCTCGCGCATCCTCCAGGACCAACTGCAGATCTTCATCACCTTCGAGGAGCCGAAGAAGGCCGTCGAGGCCGCCGACGGCAAGCCCGACCTGCCGTTCAACCCGGCCCTGCTGAAGAAGGTGGACGAGCTGGAGCTGTCGGTTCGTTCGGCCAACTGCCTGAAGAACGACAACATCGTCTACATCGGCGACCTGATCCAGAAGACCGAGGGCGAAATGCTTCGCACCCCGAACTTCGGCCGCAAGTCGCTGAACGAGATCAAGGAAGTTCTCGCGACGATGGGCCTCAGCCTCGGCATGGATGTGCCGAACTGGCCGCCTGAAAACATCGAAGATCTGGCCAAGAAGTTCGACGACCAGATCTAAGTTCAACCCTCCGCCCGTCTCCTCTCGGGGAGAATGTCGGGGCGGTTAGAAGATTACGGTCCTAGGTCTCCGATCAGGAGATACCGGGACCGGAGTAGGAGAGACCCAGATGCGCCACGGCGCCGCCCACCGTAAACTCGGTCGTACGACCAGCCACCGCACCGCCATGTTCGCCAACATGGCCGCCTCGCTGATCAAGCACGAGCAAATCACCACGACCCTGCCCAAGGCGAAGGAGCTGCGTCCCTTCGTTGAGAAGCTGGTCACCCTGGCCAAAAAGGGCGACCTGCACGCTCGTCGTCAGGCCATCAGCCAGGTCCGCGACGTGCCGCAGGTCGGCAAGTTGTTCGAAACGCTCGGCCCGCGCTACGCCGAACGTAACGGCGGCTATATCCGCATCATGAAGGCGGGCTTCCGCCACGGCGACAACGCCCCGATGGCCGTGATCGAGTTCGTCGATCGCGACGTCGAAGCCAAGGGCAAGGACTCCGGTCCGGTCCTGGCCTACGAAGGCGACGACGAGGCCTAAGCCTCTCGTTCCATTCGACACTGAACGCCGAAAGGGCGGCCGGAGCGATCCGGCCGCCCTTTTGCTTGGCCGCAGACAGGGTCAGCGCAGCAGGTTGGTCCTGGCCAGTTCGACCAGTTCGTCGCCGCGTCCGCTCATCACCGCGCGCATGGCGAACAGGCTGAAGCCCTTGGCCTGTTCGGCCTTGATCTTGGGCGGCATAGCCAGTTCCTGGCGGGCGGTGACGACATCGACCAGCGCCGGGCCGTCATGAGCCAGGGCCTGGCGCAGGGCGTCCTCCAGGGCGTCCGATCGCGTGACGCGCACGCCGAAGAAGCCGATGTCGCGCGCGACGGCCGCGAAGTCGGGGTTCTGCAGATCGACATTGGCGTCCAGATAGCCGGCGGCCTTCTGCTCCAGCTCCACAAAGCCCAGAGTGCCGTTGTTGAAGACGACGATCTTGATCGGCAGCTTCATCTGCACGGCGGTCAGCAGGTCGCCCATCAGCATGGTCAGGCCGCCGTCGCCGGACAGGGACACGACCTGCCGCTCGGGCATCGCCGCCTTGGCGCCCAGCGCCTGGGGCAGGGCGTTGGCCATCGAGCCATGGTTGAACGAGCCGATCAGCCTGCGACGCCCGTTCATCCTCAGATAGCGAGCGGCCCAGACGGCCGGCGTGCCGACATCGACGGTGAAGACGGCGTCGTCCGCCGCTACGGCGTCCAGCGTCCTGGCCACGAACTGGGGATGCAGGGGCTGATCGCCGTCGCGTGGCGTCGCCAGTTCGTCCAGGCCCTTGCGCGCCTCGGCATAGTGTTTGCGCGCCGCGTTCAGGAAGCTGTCGTTACGATCATGGTCCAGCCGGGGCGTCAGGGCCGCGATCGTTTCGCGCACGTCGCCGACCACGCCCAGGGTCAGGGGCGCGCGACGGCCCAGGGCGCCGGGGTCGCTGTCCACCTGAACGATCCGCGCCTTTGTCGGATAGAAGTTGCGATAGGGAAAGTCAGTGCCCAGCATCAGCAGGGTGTCGCACTCCATCATCGCATGATAGCCCGACGAGAAGCCGATCAGGCCGGTCATGCCGACGTCGTTGGGATTGTCCCATTCGATCCATTCCTTGCCGCGAAAGGCGTGGACGATCGGCGCCTTCAACGCCTGAGACAGGGCCACGACCTCGTCATGAGCCCCGGCGACGCCCGAGCCGCACAGCAGGGTCACGGCCTTTGAATCGTTGAGGATGTCGGCCAACTGCTCGACTGCGCCGTGGTCGGGCGACAGGCGCGGCTGGGCCAGGGGCGGCCAGTCGGCCGAGGCGCCGTCCGGCACGGCCTGCAACGACACGTCGCCGGGAATGACCAGGACGGCAACGCCATTCTTGCCGATGGCGGTGCGCATGGCCCGGTGCAGGATCTCGGGCATCTGGCGGGCGTCCTGAACCATTTCGCAGAAATGGCTGCACTCGCGGAACAGCTCGGTCGGATGGGTCTCCTGGAAGTAGCTGAGGCCGATCTCGCTGGACGGAATATGGGCGGCGATGGCCAGGACCGGCACATGGTTGCGCTGACAGTCGTACAGGCCGTTGATCAGGTGCAGATTGCCCGGCCCGCAGCTGCCGGCGCAGACGGCCAGATCGCCGGTCAAGGCCGCCTCGGCGCCCGCGGCGAAGGCGGCGACCTCTTCATGGCGGACATGCATCCAGTCGATCTCGCCCGAGCGCAGCAGGCTGTCGTTCAGACCGTTCAGACTGTCGCCCGTCACGCCCCAGATACGCTGGACGCCGGCGTTGTGCAGGGTGGCGACGATCAGATCGGCTACGGTGCGCGGCGCGGATTTGCGAGACAACAGGCTCATGCGGACATCCTTTTCGGTGAGGCGAGGCGGCGGGGCAGGGGGAGGCCGTCCCGATACCGCTACGCTTGAGCCTTAAACCCGATCAGGGGCGCCGAGGTTCCACAAGAGGGGCGTGGCGGTCGGTTCTTCCCTTGCCTGCCGACGCGGCCCACGTCCCATGCGCGGGCCGACGGTTTATGGAAAGCGGCTCAAGGCCTATTCCTTGGACAGGTCCTGGCGCTGGAACCAGACGATGGCGCCGGCCAGAGGAATTCCGGTCCATAGACCGAGACCCAGCAGACCCTTGGCGAGCGCCTGGGGCGGCAGGCTCCCGGCGGCCGGACCGCCGTGGATCACGGCCTTCAACAGGTCGGCGGCCATGCCGGGCGTCAGAAGCGGCATCAGCCACCCTTCCGGCGAGACGCCCATGGAAGCCAGAAGATTGGGCAGGAAGAACTGCCCGATTCCGACGACCATCGGCACGAACAGGGCCGCCAACAGCGACCGCGTCATCACCGCCGCCAGCAGGCCCAGCATGACGAACTGGACGATGCGGCCCCAGCTCAACAGGGTCAGCCAGGCCAGGTCGGCCAGTTGGCCGCCGGTCAGGCTGAAGGTCAGGGCGCGCTTGAACACCATCGCCTTGATCAGGTTGGAGGCGATGTCGCCGATCAGCACCGCGACCGTGGCGGCGATGGTCAAACCGACCACCACAACGACCTTGCCCAGCAACAGGTTGGGCCGACTATTGCGGGCCGTGGTCAGGCGCCATGTCTCCCAGCGATAATCGCCGGCGAAGATCGTCGCCGCGCCGATCAGCACGAACATCAGCACCGCCGGATTGGCGAACTCGGCCGCGCTGGAGACCAGGCCTTCGCCCAGGTTCAGCGGAGAGGCGTTCAGACCCAGACCGGGCGGCAGCTTGCCCGCCAGCTTGGCCTCGTTGGCCTTGGCGAAGATGAAGGTCGCCGTCGAGATCAGAAGGCCGACCACCGGCACGAACAGCAGGCTCCAGAACAAGGCCGTCCGGTTCTTGGACAGGCGATAGGATTCGGCGCGGATCGCATCAACCAGCATGGGCGGCCCCCTTGGCGGCGTCGGTCTGCACGCCGGTCCAGCCGGTCTCGGTCATGAAGACGTCCTCCAGGTCGGCCCCGATCCAGCGGGCCTCTTCGATCTCCACCCCGGCCTCGACCAGGGCGCGGATGACGGCCGGGGTTTCCGACCGGGCGATGGCGGCCACCAGGGCGTCGCCGTCCAGACTGGCGCGGTCGCCCAGGACGCCCAGGGCCTTGGCCAGGGGCGTGACCGACAGGCGAAGCCGTTCGCCGGACGCCGTCAGGTCCGAGACCCGGCCCTCGGTGATGACCCGGCCCTTGTTGAAGATGGCGACGCGGTCGCAGACGCGCTGGACTTCCTGAAGTTGGTGGCTGGCCAGGATGATGGTCACGCCGTCGTCGTCGGCCAGGCTGCGGATCAGGGCGCGCATCTCCTGGATGCCGGGCGGGTCCATGCCGCTGGTCGGCTCGTCCAGGATGACAAGGTCCGGCTTGGTCATCAGGGCGGCGGCGACGCCCAGGCGTTGCAGCATGCCGACCGAAAAGCCGCGCACCTTGCGGTTCGCCGCCTCGGTCAGGCCCACCCGGGCCAGCCAGCCGTCGATCTCCTGGGCGGGGACGCCACCGTGGGCGCGGGCCAGCCATTCCAGCACCTGGCGGGCGGTCATGAAGGGCGGAAAGCGCGGCGTCTCGATCATCGAGCCCATGCGCCGGGTGGCGGCCGGGTCGCCGATGCGTCCGCCCATGACGGTCGCCTCGCCGCTGGTCGGGCTGATCAGGCCCAGCAGGGTGCGGAACAGGGTGGACTTGCCCGCCCCGTTCGGACCGAGAATTCCATAGACCCCGCCGCGCGGGATCGACAGGGTCAGACCGTCCAGGGCCTTCACCGCCCCATAGGTCTTGGTCAGGTCGCGGATTTCAATGACGGTGTCCATGATGCAAGCTTGGCGCGAGAACGTCGTTCCCACAAGCCGTCGTGCGCCTGTCGCGCATTAAGTTTAGGCAATCGTTTCGTATCGCATTCGAGGTCGCCCATGTTCCGTTTCCCGCTCGCCGGTCTGATCGCCGCCAGCGCCATCGCCCTGTCGTCCTGCGCTGGAACCCCGCCTGTGCAGACGCCGCAAGCTGTGGTCGATTCGAGCGTTCAGGCGGCCTTGCCGGATCGGGTGATCCTGATCTCCATCGACGGCTTCCGGCCGGACTATCTGGGCAAGGGGCAGACGCCGGTGCTGGACGGACTGGTCGCCGGGGGCGCGTTCGGGCCGATGCGGCCGTCGTTCCCCAGCGTGACCTTCCCTAACCACTATACACTGGTGACGGGGCTGCATCCCGACCATCACGGGGTGGTGGCCAACCGGTTCACCGACGCGCAGCTCGGCGTCTTCACCATGGCCAGCAAGGAAAGCGGCTTCTGGGATCAGGGCGAGCCGATCTGGGTCACAGCCGAAAAGGCGGGGATGCGCACCGGGACCATGTTCTGGCCGGGATCGGAGGTCGAGATCCACGGCGTGCGCCCCAGCCAGTGGGCGCCCTTCGACCAGAGAATGCCGGGCGACGCGCGGGTGGACCGTGTGCTGTCATGGCTGGATCTGCCGACGGACCAGCGGCCCAAGCTGGAGACCCTGTATTTCGACATCGTCGACACCGCCGGCCACCACTATGGGCCGGATGCGCCGGAAACGCGCGCGGCCGTCGCCTCGGTGGATGCGTCGATCGGGCGTTTGATCGACGGGCTGAAGGCCAGGGGGCTGTACGACCGGACGATGCTGGTGGTGGTGTCCGATCACGGCATGGCGGCGACCTCGCCCGACCGGGTGATCTGGCTGGACGACATCATCGACCCGGCGGCGCTGAAGATCGGCTATGGCGGGGCGGTGCTGACGGCCGATCCGGCGCTCGGTCGCGAGGCGGAGGTGCAGCAGAAGCTGGTCGGCCGGCATCCGCACATGGAATGCTGGAACAAGGCCGACGTGCCCGCGCGCCTGGTCTATGGCTCCAACCCGCGTGTGGGCCGGATCGTCTGCCTGGTCGAGACCGGCTGGCTGACCGCCACGCACGACCGGCCCGTGACCCGGGCGGGCGGGGCGCACGGCTATGACAATCAGGCGCCCGAGATGGCGGCGATCTTTATTGCGCATGGGCCGGGCGTTGTGGCTGGACGTCGTCTGAGCGATCTGGACAGCGTGGATGTTCAGCCCTTCCTGGCGCGTATGCTGGGCTTGACGGCGCCGGCCGGCGACGGTCGGCCCGAAGACACCTTGGCCGTCACCCGGCCCTGATCGGCTTCGCATTGGCGCGTTAGCGATTTCAGCGCACAATGAACCTTGCACACGCGGGGAGGCGGCAATGCGCAAGGGGTTGTGGGTCGCGACGGTTTCTGTCGCCTGTCTGATCGCGCCAGTCGCGGTGGCCGATGCGACCGCGACGGCGGCGACCCTGACCCTGATCGCCAATCCTCAGGTCTGCGGCCGGGTGGGTGCGGTCGGCGATGTCCAGCCGACGGCCGATATGGTGATGGTCCCTGGCTTCGGCGACGAGGGGTTCGAGGTCGACACCGCCAACCCGGAGGCCCAGGCCTGGTTCGACTATGGGGTGCGGCTGCGCTGGGCGTTCGAGCACACGGAATCGGTGCGCGCCTTCCGCAAGGCGCGGATGCTGGACCCTGGCTGCGGCATGTGCGCCTGGGGCGAGGCCTGGGCCATCGGGCCGAACCTGAACGGCGGCGGGACCGATCCGGACTCGCTGGCGACCGGCCTGCGCGTGGCGCGCGAGGCGCGACGACTGGCGGGCGATGCGACGCCGATGCAGCGCCAGATGATCGATGCCTTGATCCAGCGCTATTCGGGCGGCGAGAAGAGCCGGGCGATCCGGTTCGCCCGCGCCATGGACCGGATCGCCAAACGCCATCCCGACGACGTCTCGGTGGCGACCATCACGGCCGACGCCTGGATGCTGAAGCCCGAGAACGATTGGTGGGACGACAAGGGCAAGGCGACGGACCCGGCCGTGACGCGGGCCATGGCCATCCTGGAGCACGCGCTGGAGGTCAAACCGAACGATCCCGGCGCCATTCACCTGTATATTCACCTGACCGAATGGTCGGACGATCCGCACCGCGCCCTGGCCTATGGCGAGCGGCTGGCCCTGCTGGCGCCGGGGGCCAGCCATCTGGTGCATATGCCGTCGCACACCTTCTATCGCGTCGGTCGCTACAAGGACGCCATGATGTCCAACGTCCAGGCCGTGGCGCTGGACAAGGCCTACGACCGGCTGGTCGGGCCGCCCGGCGGGATCAAGGGCATGCGGCTGCACGCCCACAACATTCATTTCGGCATGGGCGGCGCCTTGATGGCGGGCGGGGTCGAGCGTGGGTTGGAACTGGCCGACTGGTACATGCAGACCTATCCCGAACTGCTGGCCGCGCCCAAGCCGGACGAAGATCCCTATCAGACCTATCGCCAGATCATGGCGGCCGACGCCTACGCCCTGTACGGCCGGTTCGGCGATGCGCGGCAGGTGGCGGCCCTGGCCGAACCGGACGCCGGGCGCCCCCTCATGCGGGTGGGTTGGCGCTACGCCCGGGGCGAGGCGGCGGCGAGGCGCGGCGATGCGGCGGCCGTGCGGACCGAGGCGACGGCCATCGCCGACCTGCTGGCCCAGGGCGTCTTCAAGGGACCGATGGCGGACCGGCAGAAGGGATTCGCCGAATTGTTCCAGAAAGTGCTGGAAGGCCGCGCGGCGATGATCGACCGCGATTATCCCGCGGCGGTCGCCGCCTATGGCCGCGCCGCGGCGATCCAGGCCATGGCGCCGGAAGGCGGCGATCCGCCGATGATCTGGTATCCGACGCGACGCAGTCTGGCGGCGGCCCTGCTGGCTTCGGGCGACGCGGCGGGCGCGCGCGACAAGATCGGCGAACTGCTGAAGGACTGGCCCAACGATCCCTACAGCTACTACGTCCTCTATCGCGCCCAGATGGCCCTGGGCGACGAGGCGGCGGCCAACGACGCCCTGCGCCACGCCGGAATCGAATGGATCGGCGGGGCGATGAGTCTGGCTGAGGCTTGAAGTTTTCGGTTAGGGCAAAGAGGCGTCCGACGTTCCTGACACGTCATTCCGGGGCTGAGCGAAGCGAAGAACCCGGAACCCAGGGCCTCATCCCATGGCTAAACGCGGCTTACACTGGTTGCGCGCCTCCTGGGTTCCGGGTTCGTCCTGCGGACGCCCCGGAATGACGCTAACGTTTGGCCGCCTCGATCATCCGGCCGATTTCGGCGGGGTCGATGCCGGCGCTGGCCTTGCCGTTGACGAAGAAGCTGGGCGTGCCTTGCAGGCGCAGGGCGGCGGCCGTCGTGTGGATGTCGGCGATGTGGCGGGTGGTGTCGGGCGCGGCGATGGCGGCCTTGGCGCGCGTCATGTCCACGCCGTGCTGGGCCAGGATCTGATCGATGGAGGCGATGCTGAGCGCGCGGGCGTTCATCAGGGCGTCGTAGACCTCCAGATACTTGCCCTGCTGGTGCGCGGCCAGGGCGGCGCGGGCGGCGTATTGCGAGGTGACGTCCTCGCCGCGGTCCAGGATGGGCCAGTCCTTGAAGACGAAGCGCACCTCGGGATGGGCGGCCATCAGGGCGCGATAGTCGTGGGCCACCGCCTTGCAGCCAGGGCAGCGGAAGTCGAAGAATTCGATCACCGTGACCTTGGCGTCGGCCGGGCCGAAACTGGGGTCGCGGCTGTCGGGGGCCAACAGGCCGGCGTTGGCGGCGGCGGCCTGATTGA
>Ga0209793_1000171_pt1 | contig 115266 bp, 117 predicted proteins | sample EBPBio122009_DNA_FD_185863 | JGI IMG/M metagenome (GOLD analysis project Ga0209793, IMG submission 185863) | Wastewater treatment Type I Accumulibacter community from EBPR Bioreactor in Madison, WI, USA - Reactor 1_2/2/2009_ DNA (SPAdes) (version 2) | ecosystem: Engineered > Bioreactor > EBPR...
CAGAGGTGTTCCAGCCCTTCTCCGTCCTTCTTCATTCCGCCTTCGCTCAGGAGATCCTTCGATCTTCCTGCTCAAAGTACGCGCGATATTCAAAGCCCTTCAATCCCGTTTAGGGGCGGACGTAACAGCAAGGATCTCGCCAAGCGCTTCTTCATCCTGCTCTACCTGTTCCTGACCCGGCATTATCAGAAGATCGACCTGGTCTTCATCCGCCATCACACGCAGGCTCAGGAAGTCGACGAACACGACTTCTTCCACGCGACGGAAACCGGCGGCACCGTCGTGTCGAGCGCGCTGGTCCTGATGGAACAGATCATTCGTGCCCGCTACCCGAGCAGCGAATGGAACATCTACGGCGCGCACGCCAGCGACGGCGACAACTGGCATGACGACAGCGCACGCTGCCGCGAACTGCTGGAAAAGGACATCCTGCCGCTGTGTCGCTACTTTGCCTATATCCAGGTGGTCGAGCAGGAGCAGAACCTGTGGCACGAGTATGCGGCGCTGGCCGAGGCTGCCGATGCATTCGCGATGCGCAAGGCGAGCACGGCCGACCAGATCTATCCTGTCTTTCGCGACCTGTTCAGCAAGGAAGGACGAAGCACATGAGCGACACGTTCAAGCGGCAGGCTGGGCAGGCGAGCACACCGAACGCGCATGCCGGCCGCCGCCCGCATGCGCCACTGCCGGCGCCAAGTGACTGGACCTTCGATCTGCTCGACCAGTACCACAAGGTCATCCGCGCCACCGCCAGGCGCTTCGGTCTCGACACCTATCCGAACCAGCTCGAGATCATCACGGCCGAACAGATGATGGATGCCTACGCGTCGGTCGGCATGCCGGTCAACTACCGCCACTGGAGCTATGGCAAGGAGTTCATTGCCACCGACAAGAACTACCGGCGCGGCCAGATGGGCCTGGCTTACGAGATCGTCATCAATGCCAACCCGTGTATCAGTTACCTGATGGAAGAAAACACGATGGCCATGCAGGCGCTGGTGATCGCGCATGCGGCCTACGGCCACAACAGCTTCTTCAAGGGCAACTACCTGTTCCGGATGTGGACCGACGCCTCATCGATCATCGACTATCTCGTCTACGCGAAGGACTACGTGGCGACCTGCGAAGAACGCCACGGCCTGGACGCGGTCGAGTTGTTGCTTGACAGTTGCCATGCGCTGATGAACTACGGCGTTGATCGCTATCGCCGGCCGAGCAAGTTGAGCCTGGCCGAGGAACGGGCACGCGTCGAGGACCGCGAGATCTACGCTCAACAGCAGGTGAATGAAATCTGGCGCACGCTGCCGCTGCGACCGAAAACGGAGGCCGCCGAGAGGGAGCCGATGCGCTTTCCCGCCGAACCCCAGGAAAACCTGTTGTACTTCATCGAGAAGAACGCGCCGCTCCTCGAACCGTGGCAGCGCGAAGTCGTACGCATCGTCCGCAAGGTGGCGCAGTACTTCTACCCGCAGCGGCAAACCCAGGTCATGAACGAAGGCTGGGCGACCTTCTGGCACCATCACCTGCTGAACACCATGTATGACGATGGCCATCTCGCCGACGGCCTGATGATCGAATGGCTCACCTCGCATACCAACGTGGTGTTTCAGCCGCTGGTTGGCCACCCGGCCTACAAGGGGATCAACCCCTATGCGCTGGGCTTTGCCATGTACACGGACATCAAGCGCATCTGCGAAGCGCCGACCGACGAAGACCGCAGCTGGTTTCCGGATCTCGCCGGCAGCGACTGGCTGGCCACGCTGGATCACGCGATGCGCAACTTCAAGGACGAAAGCTTCATCGGCCAGTTCCTGTCGCCGCGCCTGATGCGCGCCTTTCGCCTGTTCGCCATCGTCGACGACGAGAAGGCGCCAACGCTGGAGGTTTCTGCCATTCACGACGAAGCCGGCTATCGCGCCCTGCGCGAGGCCGTGTCACGCCAGTATGACCTGGGGACGCGCGAGCCCAATATCCAGGTGTGGAGCGTGAACCTGCGCGGCGACCGCTCGCTCATCCTGCGTCATACGCAGCACCACGACCGCCCGCTGCATGACAGCGCCGAAGAGGTGCTCAAGCATGTCGCGCGCCTGTGGGGCTTCCCGGTGCATCTCGAAAGCGTCGATAGCAACGGCAAGCTGTCGCGCAGTTGGGAGGTCGCTCCCGCGACCGCCTGAAGCCGCGACGGGATCAATCAAGAGTTAGTTCCAACATTCAGCATGACAATGCTACGGCAGGTTGTGTATCCGCTTTTGCCGCAGCCTTTGCGAAAGCCTTATCGAATGTTTGAAAGACACCGGCATCGGCGCTCTGCGCAAGGTGCACCGCATCCGCGAAGTCGAAGCCGGCGGCGTACCACTGGAGTGCGCCCAGCAGCGCTTCAGGTTTGAGGCGGCGCGAAGTGTTCGAGGCCGCATAGCTGGCTCAGTGCCTGCACGATGTCTTCGCGCGCACAGTCGCAGGACTCCAGCACCCAGACGAGTTCAAGGAACACCGGGAGGGGTACGGTGCAGCTCTGCGGCCCGCTTAGCAAATCCTCGGCGAGCCGGGCCTGCGCGGGTTAGTCGTTGCGCAGGTGGCGTGCGAGGATATTGGTGTCGAGCGCGATCATGGCGAGTTGCGTGCCTTGAGCCGTGACTTGATGCTGGCCTTGATCGCGTCTTCGTCAGGCAGCTTGCCGCCTGGCTTGGCGAGTGCACCGCGCAGTGCGGCAGGCGTGGTGACCGGAAAGGCTTGCACGGGCACCAGACTCACGCCCAGCGCGGAAGCGGACACGAAAAACTCCGCGCCGGCCTGCAGATGCAGTTGGTCGCGAACGGCCTTGGGAATGACGATCTGGCCTTTGCTGGAGAGTCTGACCGTTGCCATGGGCGCTCCTGATTGGCAAGACGATTCATCTTACTTCGTCAGTGGGGCAGTTGCTACCCGTCTTGGCAAAGCCCCGGATTCCGTATGGCCGCATCCGGCACTGCCGTGGCCGGGTTACTGACGCGGCAGCGGGTCGTTGCCGGTGGCTGCCAGCCAGGCGTCGTAGCCTCCGTGCAGCACCCTTACCGAGAGGTAGCCGTCGTTGAGCAGACGGCGTGCCGCCGCGATGGCTCCCGCGTCTTCCGGACAGGCGCACAGGGTGACGATGGGTTGGCTCCTGGGCCAGTCGCCCACCGCGTCGTCGAGACGGTCGTGCTCGGCGACCGTGGCGCCAGGCACAGCGTCCGTTTCGGCGATCATCGTGGCCCCTCGCAGGTCGAGGATCAGCGGCCGCTGTTCTGTGCGCAAGGCCTCGATCAGTTCGTCCGGGGTGATGTGCGGGACAGTGCAGGATTTTCTGAAACGATACTTCTGCCACAGTTTCCACCCCAGCCAGGCGCCAATCAGTGGCAACACGACGGCAAGCGCCGTGCCGGTGTGCCGGTCGAGCGCACCGATGGCGGCCTGGACGGCGTCCTTGAGCAGCCAGCCGGCGCCGAGCGCCAGCCCTGCCCACAGGCAGGCGCCCGCGCCGGCGGCGAGCAGAAAGCCCGGCAGGTGCATGCGCAGCGCGCCGGCGATGGGAGGCGCAACCGTCGAAAAGCCGGGGATGAACTTCGCGACGACGAGCGACGAGACCCCCCAGCGGATGAAACGAGCCTCGGTCTGGCTGACGCAGGAGGCGGGGTTGATCGAGAGCTTGCACAGCCCGGCCAGCGCGCGATAACCGAAGAATTTCCCGGCCCGGTACCAGAGCAAGTCGGCGATGAGGGAGGCGACGATGGCGGCCGCCAGCACCTGGCCCAGATGCCCCGGGGTTGCCGCCAGGCTACCGGCCAGCAGCAGAGTCGGCAGGGCCGGGACCGGCAACCCCACCTGTTGCAGCAGGACATTCACGAACACGACCGTGACGGCATCCTGCTGAACGGCCTGGCTGATCTGGGAAAGTTCCATCATGGCTCCCTAGACTCGGACGCGGACGCGGACTCGGGCCCGCTCGCCGGGAGCGGCGGCGAGTCGCGGAAGTCCGTCTCCTTCGAGGCCCGGGGCGTGCTTCATGGTCGCGTCGGCATCTGTCAGCACGGCACCTAGCGCTTGGCCAGCGACTGCACGGGATCGAGGCGCGCCGCCTGGCGCGCCGGCAGGACGCCGAAAACGATGCCGGTGAGCAACGCCGTTCCCAGCCCGGCGAGCACCGCCCAGTCGGGCGGAAAGGCCGGATACGCCGGATAGAGCTGGCGGATGATCGCCGCGCCGGCGTGGCCGAGCGCGAAGCCGAGAACGGCGCCGGCAATCGAGAGCATTGCCGCCTCGGTGAGAAAGGCGTTGCGGATCGTCGCGCCAGTGGCGCCGAGCGCCTTGAGCAGGCCGATTTCCGCCGTCCGCTGGGCGACCGAGACGAGCATCACGTTCATCACCAGGATGCCGGCGACCGCGAGGCTGATCGCGGCGATTCCCGCGACGGCCAGCGTCATCGTCCCGAGCAGGCGATCGAAGGTGGCGAGCACGGCGTCCTGGGTGATGATCGTCACGTCCAGTTCGCCCTCGTGGCGCAGCCGGATGATCTCGGTGACCTGCGCCTTGGCCGGCTCGATCGCCTCGCGGCTCGAGGCTTCGACGAGGATGCGGAACAGCGTGTTGCTGTTGAACATCGCCTGCGCCAGCGCCACCGGCACGATCACCAGTTCGTCGGTATTCATGCCCAGCCCCTGGCCGGTCGAGGCGAGGACGCCGACGATGCGAAAGCGCCGGTCGCCAACGCGGACCAACTGGCCGAGCGCGGGTTCGCGGCCGAACATCTCGTCGCGAATCTTCGCGCCGATCACCGCTTCGGAAGCGCCGCGCCGCCAGTCGCCCGGCGGCAGGAAACGTCCCTGGGCGAGCGCCAGACGGCGCACGTCGATGAATTCGGCCGTCGTGCCGGCGACCATCACTTCGCGCAGCTTGCCGCCGACGCTGATTTCCGAGGTGCCGACGGCGAGCGGCGCGACGCGGTGTACGGCGCTCGCGCGCAGCAGCGCCTGCGCGTCGTCCACGGTCAGGTCGCGCGGTGTGCTGGTGATCGCGTTGCCCGGGCTGAAGCCACCTGTCTGCGAGCGGCCGGGCAGGACGATCACCAGATTGCTGCCGATCGACGAGAACTCGTTGAGGACGTAGCGACGCGCGCCATCGCCGAGCGCCGTGAGGACGACGACGGCGGCGACGCCGATGGCCATCGCCAGCACCAGCAGAAAAGTGCGCAGAGGGTTGCCGGTCGCCGCGTCGCGGGCGAAACGAATCAGGTCGGGAGTGCGCATCGATCCGGCGTCGTATCAGCAGGGCGCCAATGGTCGTGGTGCAGCGCGCCGTCCTCCATCAGCAACTGGCGGCGTGCGCGTGCGCCGAGGCCGCCGTCGTGCGTGACGACGATCAGCGTCACACCGCGCGCGTTGAGTTCTTCGAGCAGGCGCATCACTTCCTCGCCGGTGGCACGGTCGAGGTTGCCAGTCGGCTCGTCAGCGAGGATCAATGCCGGTTGCATGATCGTCGCCCGGGCGATGGCGACGCGCTGGCGCTGGCCGCCGGAGAGCTGGTCCGGACGATGGTCGGCGCGGTTTTCGAGCCCGTAGTCGGCAAGCGCCCGCGCGACGCGTGCGCTGCGCTGCGCCGGTGCGATGCCGGCCAGGATCATCGGCAGCGCGATGTTTTCGGCGGCAGTCAGCCGCGGCACCAGGTGGAAGCTCTGGAAGACGAAGCCAATGCGCTCGCTGCGCACGCGCGCCTGCTCTTCGGCCGAGAGCGTGGTGACGTCGCGTCCCTCGAGGCGATAGACGCCGGCGTTGGGGCGATCGAGCAGGCCGAGGAGGTTGAGCAGCGTCGACTTGCCCGACCCCGACGGGCCCATCACGGCGACATACTCGCCGGCGCTGATCGAGACGTCGAGCCGGCGCAGCGCGTGTACCTCGCTGTCGCCGAGCTGGAAAACGCGTTCGATGCCGGAAAGCTCGATCAGCGCGGCGCCCATCGCCTATTTGCCGGCCGGCTTGTCGTCGATCACATACGGCGCGCCGGCCTTCACGCCGGCCCGCTCGAGCGAGGTGACGACGCGCTCGCCGGCCGCCAGGCCTTCCAGCACTTCGGTGAATTCCCAGTTGGCGAGGCCGGTCTTCACCCGGCGTTCCACGAGCCGGCCGTCGGCACCGGCGATCAGCACCCGCCCGCCTTCGAGGAGCGCCGATGTGGGAACGCGCACCACCTTGTCGCGCGTGGCGAGGATGACCTCGATGTCGGCGCTGTAGCCGACCAGCAGCTTGCCGGGCGCCGCCGGGTCGTCGAAGGTGGCTTCGATGTCGACCGTGCGCGCCTGCTTCTCGACCGCCGACACGTACGGTGCCACGCGCTTGACGCGGCCGGGAAACGACTGCTTGGGCAAGGCGTCGAGGCTGATGCGCACCGGCTGCCCGGCGACGATCTTCGGCGCATCGACTTCGTCCATCGGCGCCTTGACGTACAGGCACGAGTCGTCGATCAGGTCGATTGCCGGCGGCGTCGGCACGCCCGGTGGCGACGGCGTCGAGTACTCGCCGACCTCGCCGACGATCTTGGCGATGGTGCCGGCGAAGGGCGCATAGAGCACCGTCCGCCCCTGCTCGACGCGCGTCAGGCTGACCTTGGCCTCGGTCTGCGCGACGTCGGCCATCGCCGCCTGGCAGCCCGCGCGCTTGGCCAGCGCCTCGCTGCGCGCGCTGTCCTCGCGGGCGCCCGAGACAAAGCCCCTGGCCCGCAAGGCGGCCTGGCGATCGGCCTCGCGTTCGGCATTGGCGGCGACGGCGCAGGCCTCGCTGACGCGGTGGCGGGCGGTCGCCACCTGCGAAACGGCCAAAGTGCTCTGCGCCTGCTGGTCGTCATTCCACAATTTCATAAGCAACTGGCCCTGGCGCACGCGGTCGCCCTCCTTCACCGCCAGCACCTCGATACGGCCGCCGGTGATCGTGGACAGCTTCGTCCGCTGGCACGCTTCGACCGTCCCGGCGCGCGTGTTGGCGAGCGTCGACTCGACCGTGCCGAGTTCGATCTCCCTGACGACGACGCCGATCGGCTTCGGCCGCGTTGCCCACCACAGGCCACCGGCAAGCAGAAGGACGACGACCAGGGCGATGAGCAGGCGGCGGAGCAGGGGCGACAGCATGGCGGGACTCGGGATCGTGGAGGATGCTCGGCATCGAGGCTCGCTATGGTCCGACGAAACCACCCGACTGGCAAGCGGCGCGCAAAGCATGTAGGTTGGGGTGAGCCCGCGAACCCCAACGCCAAGCCCGTCGACGACGATTGCCCGACGCACCATGGTCGGGTCAGAGCAAGGTGACGAGGTGGTGGCGGGCGATGACGAAGTGTTGGGGTTCGCGGGCTCACCCCAACCTACGGTTCCTACGCCTCCTGCCTGCTCCGTTGTCAGGCCCCCTCCGGCACCACGTGCTAGAATCGCTCCCCGCTCTCGCCCCGTCGCTCGATGTCCCTCCCCAATCCCCCGCAACGCGAAGCGATCCGCTATCTGGATGGTCCGCTGCTGGTTCTCGCCGGCGCCGGTTCCGGCAAGACGCGCGTCATCACCGAGAAAATCGCCTACCTGATCGAGTCTTGCGGCTTCAGCCCGAGCAACATCGCCGCCATCACCTTCACCAACAAGGCGGCCAGGGAAATGCAGGAACGGGTCACCCGGCTGCTCGCCGGCAGGCCCGCGAAGGGCCTGACGATCTCGACCTTCCACGCCCTCGGCGTGCGTATCCTGCGCGAGGAGGCGAAAGCGCTCGGCTACAAGCCCAACTTCTCGATCCTCGACGCCAGCGACACCTTCGCCATCGTCTCGGAGCTGGCCGGCAGCGTCGACAAGGGCAGTATCCGCAAGCTGCAGTCGCTGATGTCGGGCTGGAAGAGTGCGCTGGTCTCACCCGACCAGGCGCGCAAGGACGCCCGCAACGAAACGGAAGCGCTTGCCGCCAACGCCTTCGCGAGTTACGCGGCAACGCTGCGGGCGTATCAGGCGGTCGATTTCGACGACCTGATCGCGCTGCCCGTCACCCTCTTCGAAGACCATCCGGAGGTGCGCGACAAGTGGCAGAACCGCCTGCGCTATCTGCTGATCGACGAATACCAGGACACCAACGCCGGCCAGTACCGCATGCTCAGGCTGCTCGCCGGGCCGCGCGCCGCCTTCACGGCCGTCGGCGACGACGACCAGGCGATCTACGGCTGGCGCGGCGCCGACATCGAGAACCTGCGCGGGCTGCCGCGCGACTACCTGAACCTGAAGGTGATCAAGCTCGAACAGAACTACCGCTCGACGGTACGCATCCTCAAGGCGGCCAACGCCCTGATTTCGCACAACGAGAAGCTGTTCGACAAGAAGCTGTGGTCCGACCTCGGCCACGGCGACCCGATCACCGTCAGCGTCTGCCAGGATGGGGAAAAGGAGGCCGAGGCGGTGGTCATGAAGCTGCAGGCTCACCGCTTCGAACACCGCGGCGCTTTCCGCGACTATGCGATCCTCTACCGCGGCAACTTCCAGGCGCGCGCGCTCGAACAGCTTCTACGCAACCAGCGCATCCCCTACCTGCTGTCGGGCGGACAATCCTTCTTCGAGAAGACCGAGATCAAGGACATCACCGCCTACCTGCGCCTGCTCGCCAACAGTGACGACGACCCGGCCTTCATCCGCGCCGTCAGCACGCCCCGGCGTGGCGTCGGCGCCAGCACGCTGCAGGCCCTCGGCAGTTATGCCGGCGAGCGCCAGTTGCCCCTGTTCGCGGCGGCCTTCGAACAGGGCTTCGCGCCGCGTGTGCAGGCGCGCCAACTGGCGCCGCTGCTCGAATTCTGCGAATTCATCAACCGCCTGCAGGCGCGCGCCGCCCGCGAGCCGGCGGCGCAGGTGATGCCCGACCTGCTGCGCGCGATCGCCTACGAAGACTGGCTGCTCGAGCACGACGAGGCGCGCGCGGCACGCATCAAACTGACCAACGTCCAGGACTTCTGCGACTGGCTGGGCAAGAAGGGCGACGAGGAGCAGAAGACGTTGATCGACCTGACGCAGACGATCGCGCTGATCAACATGCTCGACAAGCAGGACGCCGACATCGATGCCGTACAGCTATCGACCCTGCACGCCGCCAAGGGTCTCGAATTCAAGCACGTCTTCCTGATCGGTATCGAGGAGGGTGTCCTGCCGCACCGCGAAGCCGAAGCCGACAACCGGATCGAGGAAGAGCGCCGCCTGATGTATGTCGGCATCACGCGCGCGCAGCGTTCCTTGCACCTGAGCTACGCCGAGAAACGCAAGCAGGGGCGAGAACTGATCCCCTGCCGGGCGTCACGTTTCATCGACGAGATGGGTCGCGAGGATCTGCGTTTTTCCGGCGGCAAGAACGACAGCGTGCCCGACAAGGCGGCCGGCGCCGACCGCCTGGCGGCACTGAAGGCCATGCTCGCCAAGCCCAAGTGAGCCCGACCAGCAAGCGGGTTACAGCGCGTCACGGCGCGTTACCAGAACATTGACATCGTGTCGCCGACTCCACGCGTTGTTGAGTGCAAGGCCGGAACGAAACCAGACGAACCCAGCGAACCGACCGAGCGAACGCAGCAAACGCACTCAACCCACTCAACCCACTCAGCAACGCACTCAGGAGACCACCATGTTCAAGAACCTCATCGCTTTCGCCGTCGCCGCCGCTTTCGGTACCGCCGCCTTCGCCCAGGCCCCTGCCGCCACCCCGGCCAAGCCGGTCGACGCCAGCAAGCCGGCCGTCAGCGCACCGGCAGCGACCATGCCGGCGCCGACGACCCCGGCAGCCAAGCCGGAAATGAAGGCAGACGAGAAGAAGGTCGACGCGAAACCCGCGCCGATGGCCGAGGAAAAGGCAGCTCCCGCCAAGCCGGCGGCGAAGAAGGCTCCGAAGAAGAGCAAGGGCAGCGCGGCCAAGAAGACGGAAGCGGCTCCCGCCGTTGCAACCCCCACGCCAGCGGCAGCAGCGCCCGTCAGCAAGTAATACCGGTCGGCGGCCTGGCTCCTTCAGCAGGCTTTCGGCGATGGCAACAGGCACTTTCACTCGAACCCATTCCGGTTACTGCGATTGACCTTGCGGCCAAGCGGGCGCTATGCTGCTCCGGGGCCGGAACGAGGCCGCGGCATCATCAACAACACCAGAGAAAGTGCGACGCGTGCCCAAGCAACCGAGGAACTTGATCAGGAGCAAGGCTGCCGCGATTGACCACGCGGCGCGGCGCCCGCGGCACGGCGCTTCGCCGGCCAGTAACGCCACCGCCGCCCGGTTGTCACATAGCACGCGTCCGGGTGCCGGCGGTAGCACCGCCGATGCAGCGGTCACGCGTGACCGGCGGGCCGCCTGAGCATGGACCAGGCGACCCACAACAAGATCGTCTCCTTCATCTGGGGCATCGCTGACGACGTCCTGCGCGATCTCTTCAAGCGCGGCAAGTACCCGGACGTGATCCTGCCGATGTGCGTCATCCGGCGCATGGATGCGGTCCTCGAACCGACCAAGCAGAGCGTGCTCGACACGCGCAGGATGCTCGACGCGGCGGGCATCACCGAGCAGCGCGCCGCGCTCTGCGATGCCGCCGGCCAAGCCTTCTACAACACCTCGCGTTTCACCCTGCGCGACCTCAAGTCGCGCGGCAGCCAGCAGCGGCTGCTGGCCGACTTCGAGGACTATCTCAACGGTTTCTCGGCCAACGTCCAGGACATCCTCGACAACTTCAAATTCCGCAACCAGTTGCAGACGCTGTCCAGGGCCGACGCCATCGGCACGCTGATCAACAAGTTCCTCGACCCCGACATCGACCTCTCGCCGGCCGGCATCGACAACCATTCGATGGGCACCGTCTTCGAGGAACTGGTGCGCAAGTTCAACGAGGAGAACAACGAAGAAGCGGGTGAGCACTGGACGCCGCGCGACGCGGTGCGCCTGATGGCGAACTTGGTGTTCCGCCCGATCGAGTCCGCGATCCGGTCCGGCACCTACCTGCTTTACGACTGCGCCTGCGGCACCGGCGGCATGCTCACCGTCGCCGAGGAGACGCTGACGGCGATCGCCGCCGGGCGCGGCCAGCAGGTCAGGTGCCTGCTCTACGGCCAGGAGATCAACCCCGAGACCTACGCCGTCTGCAAGGCCGACATGCTGCTCAAGGGCGAAGGCGAGAGCGCCGACCACATCGTCGGTGGCGCCGAGTGGTCCACGCTGGCGCACGACGCCTTCCCCGCCCGCGAGTTCGACTTCATGCTCGCCAACCCGCCCTACGGCAAGAGCTGGAAGAAGGATCTGGAAGCCATGGGCGGCAAGGACGGCATGCGCGACCCGCGCTTCAAGGTCATGCACCAGGGCGAGGAGCTTTCGCTGGTCACGCGTTCGAGCGACGGGCAAATGCTCTTCCTCGCCAACATGGCGTCCAAGATGAACGGTCAGTCGGCCCTCGGCAGCCGCATCGCTGAGGTGCACAACGGCAGTTCGCTGTTCACCGGCGACGCCGGCCAGGGCGAGAGCAACATCCGCCGCTGGCTGATCGAGAACGACTGGCTCGAAGCCATCGTCGCGCTGCCGCTCAACCTCTTCTACAACACCGGCATCGCCACCTACATCTGGGTGCTCTCCAACCGGAAACCCGCCCACCGCCAGGGCCGGGTGCAGCTCATCGACGCCAGCCAGTGGTTCAAGCCGCTGCGCAAGAACCTCGGCAAGAAGAACTGCGAACTCTCGCCCGAGGACATCGAGCGCATCAGCCGCAGCTTCCTCGACTTCGCGGAAACGCCCGAGTCGAAGATCTTCCCGAATGCCGCCTTCGGCTACTGGAAGGTCACCGTCGAGCGCCCGTTGCGCCTGTACAGCCAGCTTTCGCTCAAGGCCATCGAAACGCTGCGCTTCAACTCCGGCGACGAGGACCTGCGCGCCACGCTCTACGAGGAGTTCGGCGACGACCTGTTCACCCGTTTCTCCGCGGTTTCCGCTGCACTTGAGAAACGCCTCGCCGACTGGGGCAGCAGCGACGACTCCGAAGGCGAAGACGACGAGGGCGGCGGCACGAAGAAGGGTCTGCCCGAACGGCAGAAGAAGAAGCTGCTCGACGCCAGAACCTGGGAACGCGACGGCCGCCTGGTGGACGTGGCTACCCGGCTGCGCGTGCTGCTCGGCGAGGCGCTCTTCGACGATCACAACGCCTTCCGCGACCGCGTGGATACGGCACTGAAGGCGGCCGGGATCAAACTCGCCGCCGCCGATCTGAAGCAGATCCTGAAGGTCGTGAGCTGGCGCGACGAGAGCGCACCGCCGGTCATCGCCAGGGTGCACAAGCCCGGCAAGCTCAGGGCCGAGCCGCTGCGCGGTTTCTACGAGGCGACCGTGGACGGCAGGTCCTCCATCGTCGAGTACGAACCCGACGCCGACCTGCGCGATACCGAGCAGGTGCCGCTGCTCGAAGACGGCGGCATCGCGGCCTTCATTCGCCGCGAGGTGCTGCCGTACACGCCAGACGCATGGATCAAGGAAGACGCCACCAAGATCGGCTACGAGATCAGCTTCACGCGCCACTTCTACAAGCCGCAGCCGCTGCGCACGCTCGAAGAGATCAGCGCCGACATCCTGGCCATCGAGAAGGAAGCTGAGGGCTTGCTGGACGGCCTCCTGATCGGCGGGAAACGCGCATGAACAAAGGCATCGAACGGCCGGGCAGGGTCGCTGCGAAGCCGGCAGCGACCCCGCCGGCGCCCACGGCGGCCGCGCTAGTTCTCGCTGACGAAGCAGTGCTGCTGAGCGACCTGCGAAGTCTCGTCCAGTCGGCCCGCCAGCGGCTGGCCAGCGTTGCCAACGCCACCTACACGCATCTCTGCTGGCAAGTGGGTCGCCGCCTCCTGCGTGAGAATCTGCACGCCGGGCGCGCGGCTTACGGCAAGCAGATTCTTGCGACGGTGTCACAACAATTGACGGCCGAGTTCGGCGCCGGATTCAACTACACCGCCCTGACCCGGATGGCCCGGTTTGCCGAGTGGATGACCGACGAGCAGATTCTTGCGACGCTGTCGACACAATTGAGCTGGAGCCACTTCATCGAGCTGCTGCCGCTCAAGGATCCGCTGGCCCGCGACTTCTACGCCGAGATGTGCCGTATCGAGCGTTGGGACGTGCGCACGCTGCGCCAGAAGATCGGCGGCCTGTTGTTCGAGCGCACCGCGCTGTCGAAGAAGCCGCAAGCGGTCATCGCGGCCGAGATCGGCAGACTTCGCGACGGGCAGATGAGCCCCGACATCGTCTTTCGCGACCCCTACCTGCTCGACCTGCTGGGACTCAAAGGCGCCTACAGCGAACGCGACCTCGAGAGCGCCATCCTGCGCGAGATCGAGGGGGTGCTGCTGGAACTGGGCAGCGGCTTCGCCTTCGTCGCCCGGCAAAAGCGCATCAGCGTCGGCAAGGACGATTTTCATCTCGACCTGCTTTTCTTCCACCGCCACCTGCGCCGGCTGATCGCTGTCGAACTGAAGCTGGAGTCTTTCCACCCCGCGCACGTCGGGCAAATGGAGCTGTACCTGCGCTGGCTGGACAAGCACGAACGCGCTCCCGGCGAAGAAGCCCCGATCGGACTCATACTCTGCGCGTCCGCCGATGCCGAGCAGGTGGAGCTGCTGCAGCTCGATGCCAAGTCCATCCGCGTCAGCGAGTACCTCACGGAGCTGCCGCCGCTGCCATTGCTGCGCGAGCGGCTCCACCAGGCGATCGAACACGCGCGAGAGAGCGCCGCCCGGCGAGTGATGGATGAGGACCAGCCATGATCGCCGACCTCAAGCCGTATGCGGAGTACAAGGAGTCGGGGCTGCTGTGGCTCGGGCAGGTGCCGGGGCATTGGGACGTGCGGAAACCGAGACACATCGGGTCTCTACTCAAGGGCGTTGGCGGTACGAAGGAAGATGCCTTGCCGGCTGGAGTGCCCTGCGTTCGGTACGGCGAACTCTATACGACGCATGCCTATTTCGTTCGCAGGCCAAAGACGTTCATCCACGCCGATCGCGCCGCCGACTACACGCCTCTTCACTATGGTGATGTCCTCTTCGCTGCCTCGGGCGAAACCTTGGAGGATATTGGCAAATCGGCGGTCAATCTGATTGACGGTACGGCTGTCTGCGGAGGTGATGTCATCATCCTGCGACCGTCTGTTCCCGTGCACGCACCGTTTCTTGGCTACGTGATGGATTGTCGTCCATTGGCGAATCAGAAAGCGACGATGGGGCGCGGGACAACGGTCAAGCACGTCTATCCCGATGAACTCAAGCACCTTGTCTTTCCGCTTCCGCCTGTGCCAGAGCAGGCAGCGATAGTGCGGTTTCTGAACTGGGCGAACGGGCGTCTGGAGCGGGCCATTCGGGCGAAGCGGAAGGTGATCGCGCTGCTCAACGAGCAGAAACAGGCCATCGTCCACCGCGCCGTCACCCGCGGCCTCGACCCCTCCGTCCCCCTCAAACCCTCCGGCATCCCCTGGCTCGGCGACATTCCGCGGCATTGGCGTGTATGGCGGCTGAAGTTTGTAGCCCTGAATATCGTAGACTGCCTCCATGCGACGCCGAGGTATTCAGACGCCGGCACGCATCCGGCGATCCGAACCGCCGATATTGTCGCTGGTGTTGTCCTTGTCGACCAAGCGAAGAAGGTCTCCTCACGCGACTACGCGCGTTGGACGACGCGGCTGCAACCTCAAGAAGGAGATATTCTCTATTCAAGAGAGGGCGAACGTTTCGGAATCGCGGCGTGCGTACCGGCGGCCACCCAATTGTGCATATCACAGCGCATGATGGTCTTCAGGATTGCGACCCAACACTGCAGCAAGTTTGTAATGTGGCTGTTGAATAGTCGATCCACATACGGGCAGGCCCTTCAGGATGTGATGGGCGCAACCGCGCCCCACGTGAACATCTCTACGATAAGAAACTACTATCTGGCGTTGCCCCTGAAGCGAGAGCAGGAAGCAGTCGTCGAGCGTATTGGGGCCGAAACCCATCCGATTGAGGTCGCGATAGATCGCCTCAAACGCGAGATCGAACTCCTCCGCGAATACCGCACGCGCCTCATCGCCGACGTAGTGACCGGCAAGGTTGACGTGCGCGAAGCGGTGGCGCGGCTGCCCGAGGACGCCGCGTTTGAGAGTGGCAACAGCGAACCAGACCTCGACCCGGAACTCGCCGACGAGGCGGCTGACGAATGACCCTGCCGGCACGGCCCAAGCTTTACCATATCGCCCATGTGGACCGCCTGCCGTCCATCGTGACGGACGCCTGCCTGTGGTGTGATTCGGAGGTGTCGCGGCGCGGACCGGCGGGAACGATGATCGGCATCAGCAGCATCAAGCAGCGACGCTTGAGCGAGCTCACTCTGAGCAGCCATCCGGGATTGCACGTCGGCGATTGTGTGCCGTTTTATTTCTGCGCGCGTTCGGTGATGCTGTACCTGATCCACCAGGCCAATCATCCGGAACTCGCCTATCGTGGGGGCCAGAGTCCGATCATCCACTTCGAGGCCGATCTTGGCGCGGTGGTCGACTGGGCCGATCGGCAGGGCCGCCGCTGGGCGTTCACCTTGTCGAACGCGGGATCACGCTTCTTCGAGGATCGCTGCGACCTTGCCCAACTCGGCGAGATCGACTGGAATGCCGTGCAGGCGCGCGACTGGCGGCAGTGCAAGGAAGGCAAGCAGGCGGAGTTCTTGCTGGAGCACAGTTTGCCGTGGCATCTGGTTGAGCGTATCGGCGTGCAGTCGCGACCGATCTTCCAGCAGGTGTCCAACGCGCTGCCGGCAAGTGGATACCGGCCAGCGGTCGACATAGTGAGCGATTGGTATTATTGACAGAGGAGGTGTCAGCCATGATCGAATACGCCAGCGGTGACATCCTGAAGTGCGCGACGGATGCGCTCGTCAATACGGTCAACTGTGTCGGCGTGATGGGCCGTGGCATCGCGTTGCAGTTCAAGCACGCCTACCCGGAGAACTTCAGGGCCTATGCCGCGGCTTGCCGGCGCGGTGAGGTGCAGCCAGGCCGGATGTTCGTGTTCGAGACGGGGCAACTCACCGCGCCGTGCTACATCATCAACTTTCCAACCAAGCGCCACTGGCGTGGCAAGAGCCGCATCGAGGACATCGAGGCCGGCTTGGTCGCGCTGGTCGAGGTGATCCGTGCCCGGCGCATTCGCTCGATCGCCATTCCCCCGCTGGGTAGCGGCCTGGGTGGGCTGGACTGGGTCGAGGTCAGGCCGCGCATCGAAGCAGCGCTCGCGGGGCTTGCCGATGTGCGGGTGATGATCCTCGAACCCAGGGGTGCGCCGACTTCCGAGGCCATGGTGCACAGCCGCGAAGTGCCCGGCATGACCGCCGGACGTGCAGCGCTGGTGGAGTTGATGCACCGTTATCTTGGTGGTCTGCTCGACCCCTTTGTCACCCTGCTGGAGGTGCATAAGCTGATGTACTTCATGCAGGAAGCGGGCGAACCGCTGAAATTGAAGTACGTCAAGGCTCCTTACGGACCCTACGCCGAGAACCTGCGGCATGTGCTGCACTTGATCGAGGGTCACCTGATCGCTGGCTACGCCGACGGCGGTGACGCGCCGGACAAGCCCCTGACCCTGGTTCCGGGCGCGGTCGAGGACGCATCGAGCTTTCTCGCGCAACATCCCGAGACACGCGAGCGTTTCAACAGAGTGGCGGCGCTGGTGGATGGCTTCGAGTCGTCTTTCGGACTGGAGCTGTTGTCCACGGTGCATTGGGTGATGAAGCACGAGAGCGTTACGACCCTCGATGACTTGGTCGAAGCTGTCTATGCCTGGAACTCTCGCAAACGGCGGTTCACGCGTCGCCAGATCGGCATTGCCGCAGGTGTGCTGGCGAAGACGGGGTGGACGCCTCCCGTCGATGCACAGGTCTGTGCATGACGACTACCGACACCAGCGAAAAAGGCCTCGAAACGCTGATCATGCGGCACATGACCGGCGTGGATGGCTTAGCCGTTACGCCGAACAGTGTCGCTCGGCCACAGGCACCTTATGGCGGCACCGGCTATATCGCCGGCAGCGCGCGGGACTACGACCGCGCGCACGCGCTCGACGTGCCGCAGCTCTTCGCCTTCCTGCGCGCCACCCAGCCCGACGTCTTCAAGAAGCTGGCGCTGGCCGACGCGAACGACGCCAGGGACATCAACCGCCTCAAGTTCCTCGCCCGCCTTTCTGCCGAGATCGGCAAACGCGGCGTCATCGACGTGCTGCGCAAGGGCGTGGCGCACGGGCCGCTGCACTTCGACCTGTTCTACGGCACGCCATCGAAAGGCAACGCCCGGGCCGAAGCGCGGCACGCGCAGAATCGCTTCTCGATCACGCGCCAGCTCGCCTACCGCATCGACGAGACGCGCCGCGCGCTCGACCTGTGCCTGTTCATCAACGGCCTGCCGATCGCCACTTTCGAGCTGAAGAACAGTCTCACCAAACAGACGGTCGAGGATGCCGTCGAGCAGTACCGGCGCGACCGCAGTCCGCGCGAACGGCTCTTCGAGTTCGGCCGCTGTGTGGTGCACTTCGCGGTCGACGAGAGCGGAGTGCAGATGTGCACCGAGCTGCGTGGCAGGGGCTCGTGGTTCCTGCCCTTCAACAAGGGCTACCACGACGGCGCCGGCAACCCGCCCAACCCGCACGGCCTGAAGGCCGACTACCTCTGGAAGGAGGTGCTCACCCCGGCGGGTCTGACGGATATCCTCGAGAACTACGCGCAGATCGTCGAGGAGAAGGACCCGCGCACGGGCAGGAAGAAGCGGCGGCAGGTCTGGCCGCGCTATCACCAGCTCGGCGTCGTGCGCCAGGCGCTGGCCGATGTGCGCGCCCATGGCGCGGGCAAGCGCTACCTGATCCAGCACTCGGCGGGCAGCGGCAAGTCGAATTCGATCGCCTGGCTGGCGCACCAGCTCATCGGCCTGCAGCGCGATGGCGATCAGGCGAAGGGGACGAACAGGGAGGTTTTCGACTCGGTCATCGTGGTGACCGACCGGCGCCTGCTCGACGACCAGATCCAGACCACGATCAAGCAGTTCATGCAGGTCGGCGCGACGGTCGGGCACGCCGAGCGCTCGGGCGACCTGCGCCGCTTCATCGAGCAAGGCCGGAAGATCATCATTTCGACGGTGCAGAAGTTCCCCTTCATCCTCGACGAGATCGCCACCGAGAGCGGCAGGACCTTCGCCATCATCATCGACGAGGCGCATTCGAGCCAGGGCGGCAAGACCTCGGCGGCGATGAGCCAGGCGCTCGGCGCACCGGGGGAAGACGAGGACGCGGGGCCCGACCCCGAGGACACGGTGAACGCGGCGCTCGAAAAGCGCATGGCGGCGCGCAAGATGCTGGCCAATGCCAGCTACTTCGCCTTCACGGCGACACCGAAGAACAAGACGCTTGAGATGTTCGGCGAGCCGCTGCCGCCTGACGCGGAAGGGCGCGTCAGGCATCGGCCCTTCCACAGCTACACGATGAAGCAGGCGGTCGAGGAAGGTTTCATCCTCGATGTGCTCAAGGCCTACACGCCGGTGGACAGCTACTACAAGCTGGTCAGGAAGAGCGAGGACGACCCGGAGTTCGACACCCGCAAGGCGAACAGGAAGCTGCGCCGCTACGTCGAGAGCCACGAGCACGCGATCCGCCTGAAGGCCGAGATCATGGTGGACCACTTCCACGCGCAGGTGCTGGCGGCCGGGAAGATCGGCGGGCAGGCGCGGGCGATGGTGATCACCAGTGGCATCGAGCGGGCGATACAGTACTTCCACGCCTTCCAGGCGTATCTGCGCGAGCGCAAGAGCCCGTACCAGGCGATCGTCGCCTTCTCGGGCGAGCACGAGTACGGCGGAGCGAAGGTGAGCGAGGCGTCGCTCAACGGCTTCGCGAGCGGCGACATCGCACGCAAGATCCAGACCGACCCCTACCGCTTCCTGATCTGCGCCGACAAGTTCCAGACCGGCTATGACGAGCCATTGCTGCACACAATGTACGTGGACAAGCTGCTCGCCGGCATCAAGGCGGTGCAGACGCTGTCGCGGCTCAACCGCGGGCACCCGCAGAAGCACGACTGCTTCGTGCTCGATTTCCAGAACAACAGCGAGGCGATCACTTACGCCTTCCAGGACTATTACCGGACGACGCTGCTGGCCGACGAAACCGATCCGAACAAGCTGCACGACCTGAAGGCGGCGCTGGACGCGGCGCAGGTCTACTCGCCGGAGCAGGTGCGGCAGGTGGTGACGATGTTTCTCGATGGCGCCGACCGCGACAAGCTCGACCCGATCCTCGATGCGTGCGTCGCCGTCTATGTGGACGCGCTCGACGAGGATGGCCAGGTCGACTTCAAGGGCAAGGCGCGGGTGTTCTGCCGCACCTACGCTTTCCTTTCGTCAGTGATTCCTTACAGCAACGCGGAATGGGAGAAGCTGTCGATCTTCCTCGACCTGTTGACGCCCAAGCTGCCGGCGCCACTGGACGAGGATCTCGCCAGGGGCATCCTCGACGCGATCGACATGGACAGCTACCGCGTCGAGAAGAAGGCGGCCATGAACATCGCGCTCGCGGACACGGACGCCGAGATCGAACCGGTGCCGACCAGTGCGCGCGGCCACCAGCCGGAACCGGAGATGGATCGGCTGAGCAACATCCTCAAGACCTTCAATGAACAGTTCGCTACGACCTTCGTGGACTCGGACCGCATCTTCAAACACATCCGCGACGACATCGCCCCCAAGGTGGCGGCCGACGCTGCCTTTCAGAACGCGAAGGCAAATACCCCGCACACCGCCCGCCTGGCCCACGAGCAGGCTCTCGGCAAGGCCGCCCAGGGGTCCATGAAGGACTTCACGCAGTTCTACAAGCAGTTCGTCGAGAACGAGTCGTTCAAGCGCTTCGTCAGCGACATGGTCTTCGCGATCACCAACCCTTGAAATCCATGAAATCCGTGACTGCCGGCGCCTTGCCTGGGCTGCGCATTGCCGTCCTGACGCTGGCCTTGCTCGTGCCGGGCGGCGTGCGCGCGGCGTCCGACGGTGCGCCGCCGTTCGAACCGCATCAGCGGCTCGACGTTGCCAGCCCGGCGCACGCGCAGGACGTGGCGCTGACGCTGGATGCCTGCGGCGGCGCCTACGACCAGGCACTGATCGCCACGCTGCTACGCTTGCGCGTGCCGGCGACGCTGTTCGTCACCAAGCGCTGGCTCGATCGTCACCCGGCAGCCGTGCGCGAACTGCGCGCGCATCCCGAGTTGTTCGAACTGGAGAACCACGGCAGCCAGCATGTTCCGGCCGTCATTGGTCGCCGCCTCTACGGAATGCAGGGCGCGCCCGACGGCGCCGGTGTGGAGCGCGAGATCACGGGCGGTGCGCAGGCCGTGCTGCAGGCTTCCGGTCGTCGGCCCGACTGGTATCGCGGGGCGGGCGCCGCCTACGACCGCGCCAGTCTGCAGATCGTCGCGCAACTGGGCTACCGCGTCGCCGGCTTCAGCCTCAACGCCGACCAGGGAGCGACGCTCGGTGCGGCCGCGGTGGCCAGACGTCTGCGTCAGGCGAAGCCCGGCGAGATCGTCATCGCGCACATGAACCGGCCCGCATCGGGAACCGCCAGCGGCCTGGCCGCTGCCCTGCCCGACCTGCTCGGTCGCGGGCTGACCTTCGTCAGGCTCTCCCAGGCAGCCGGAGTGTTGCCGGCGCGCGACGGCAAGCAGACGCCGTGAATATCGAGCTCGTTGCCGAACCCGACGAGGCGCTGCGCCGTGCCATCGCCGCACCCTTGCTGGCGTTCAACGCAGCGCTGGCCGGGCCCAGCGGGCATCGGCCGCTCGCACTGGTCGTGCACGATGCCGACGGCGGCGTGTGCGGCGGCCTGTGGGGTGCGACCGCGTATGGCTGGCTGTACACGCAGATGCTCGTGGTGCCGGAGCCGGCGCGCGGCCGCGGGCTGGGACGCGATCTGATGCTCGCGGCCGAGGCCGAAGCGCGCCGGCGCGGCTGCACACACGCGTGGGTCGACACGCAGTTCGGCGCACTCGCTTTCTACGAGCGCCTGGGCTACACGGTGTTCGGCTCGCTGCCCGACTACCCCCCCGGCTTCTGCCGCAGCTTTCTGCAGAAGGCGCTGGTTTGAGTACGCCGGTCGCGCCGCCTGGGCGCGTCGCCGGCCAGGCGCTGCACCGGCGCCTGGCCCGGCTGCACCGGCTGCTGGCCGTGGCCGCGCTGGGCTTCGCGTCGGGACTGCCGCTGGCGCTCACCGGGCAGGCCATGCAGGCCTGGCTGACGATGGACGGTCTGGCCATCGCCGACATCGGCTTCCTCACCCTGGTCGGCCTGCCCTACACCTTCAAGTTCCTCTGGGCGCCGCTGATGGACCGCTTCGACCTGTCCGGCCGCTGGCGGCGGCGCGGCTGGATGGTGCTGACGCAACTGGCGCTGGCGGTGGCGCTGTTGGCCCTGGCCGCCACGTCGCCGCGCGAGTCACTGCGCGCCTTCGCACTGCTGGCGTTGACCGTCGCCTTTCTGTCGGCGTCGCAGGACATCGTGGTAGACGCTTACCGCACCGACGTGCTCTTGGCCGCCGAGCGCGGCCTGGGCGCGTCGCTGGCGGTGATGGGCTACCGCATGGCGATGATCGTCTCGGGCGGCATCACCCTCATCTGGACCGATGCGGCGCAGGGCAGTGGCTGGTCGTGGAGCGAGGTGTACCGCGTGATGGCGCTGCTGATGGTCGCCGCCGCGGTCTTTTCGGCGCTTTTCCTGCCCGGCGTGCCCGCCCTGCTGGCAGCACCCGCAGGGCCGGGTGCGGGGGTGGCACGCCGCAGCGGGCGACAGGACCTGCTGGGCTTCGCCGCGCTGGTGGCCGCGGTGGCGGTGGGGGTTGCTCTCACCCAGGTGGTCGGCAAGCCGCTGGCCGTCGCCGCGCTTGCTCCCCTGCTGAACGGCTCGTCGCTGTCGCCGGCACTCCGCGAGCGCTGGGCCGATCTGGCGGCGCTACTGGCGGGAATCGCCTGCACGCTGCCGTTGGCGACCTGGGCCGCCCGGCGCGCGCGCTTCGACACGCTGCTGGACGGCATGCACAGCTACTTCAGCCAGCGCGGCGCGCTCGCCTTCCTGGCTTTCATCGTGCTGTACAAGTTGGGCGACGCGTTCGCCGGTTCCCTGATGACGCCGTTTCTGCTTACCGGCCTGCACTACACGGCCGCTGAGGTAGGTGTGGTGAACAAGGTCATCGGTCTGTGGCTGACGATCGCCGGGGCGCTCGCCGGTGGCGCGCTGATGTTCCGGCTGGGCCTGTGGCGCGCGCTGCTGCTGTTCGGCGTCTTGCAGGCGGTGAGCAATCTCGGGTTCTGGTGGCTCGCCGCCGGTGGCAAGGGTGCGTTCGGCGGATTGCTGTTGCCCGCCCTCGACTGGGGCTTCGTGGCCATCACGGCGCCGACGCCGGTCGATGGGGCGCTGCTGGCGGCGGTGGCCTGCGAGAATCTCGCGGGCGGCATGGGCACCGCAGGACACGTCGCCTTCCAGATGAGCCTGTGCCAGCAGCGCTTTTCCGCCACGCAGTACGCGCTGCTGTCGGCGTTCGGCGCGGTCGGCCGGGTGTGGGTGGGGCCGATGGCTGGCGTGACCGCCGAGAGCATCGGTTGGCCCGCCTTCTTCATGCTGTCCACCTGGCTGGCGGCGCCGGCACTGCTTATCCTGCTCTGGCTGCGCAGCGCCATCGAGGCGCTCGATGCCTCGCCGCCAAGCGCCGTTGTTGATTGACCGGAAAGGAGAGGCCTGACGGCTTTCTGTCCGGCCGACCGGAGGCTACTTGGACAGACCGACCAGATGCTCGACTGCGGCCTTGATCTCGGCGTCGGTCAGGTCTGCGGCACCGCCCTTCGCCGGCATCGCGTTCTTGCCATTGGTGGCGCTCTTGATCAGGGCGGGCATACCCGTGGCGATGCGCGGCGCCCAAGCCGCCTTGTCGCCCGCTTTCGGCGCACCGGCGGCGCCACTGGCGTGGCAGGCCATGCACACCGAGTTATAGACGGTAGCGCCGTCACGCGGCTTGCCGTCGGACTTGGCCGGGGCTGCCTTGGCAAGTTCCAGTTTCGCCACCGGCTGAATACGGGCATCGGCGTCGTCACCGCCACCGGCCTTCACACTCCCCTTGCCGATCATCGACAGCGGCCAGATCACAACGATCAGAATGATTGCGATGACGATGGTGATCATCAGGATCGCCCGTGAAGAGTATTGTTGCTGAGCCATGCCAAAAGTCCTTGGTGGTGTGCGGGGATAAGGGCGAATTGTACCGCCGTTTCGCCTTGCCAAAAAGCACCGATCAGTGAGTGTGGACTCCCCGGAACAAACCGGTTAAGCTTCCCCCCCTGCACGCGCCCGTAGCTCAGTTGGATAGAGTACTGCCCTCCGAAGGCAGGGGTCGGACGTTCGAATCGTCTCGGGCGTGCCACCTCTTCCGGCTGATCGACTCCGGAAACCCTCCTTCCAAATCCCCCTTCCTGATGGTACTCGCGCCCGGGCGTCCGGCGGCCCCATTCAGGCCCGTTGTGGCGAGCCGTCGGAGCGAATCATTTGCCCGAGCTTGGCGTCTGGGCGAGTTTCTGCTCGATCCTGGCCAGTGGAATGGCGCCCGGAACTCTTTCGCCATCGGCAAAGAAGATCGTCGGCGTTCCGTTGATCGCCAGCTTGCGACCCGTTTCGAGGGTCGTCTTGATCGCTGTGGTGTCGCAATCGCCCTTGCCTGCCGGCGCCTTGCCATCGACCATCCAGTCGTTCCAGGCCTTGACGCGGTCGCTGGCGCACCAGATCTGGTTGGACTTTTCGAGAGAATCGGGCGACAGGATCGGGTACAGGAAGGTGTAGACGGTAACGTTGTCGAGCTTGGCGATTTCCTTGGCCATCTTCTTGCAGTAGCCGCAGTTCGGATCCTCGAAACTCGCAAAGACACGCTTGCCGTCGCCGCGCACCTGCTTGATGGCGTTAGCGAGCGGCAGCTCCGAGAACTTGATCGCGGTGAGCTTTTGCATCCGCTCGGTGGTGACGTTCCTCATCGTCTTGCCGTCGATCAGCGAACCGATCAGCAGCGCGGAAACCTTTTCGTCGGTGTAGAGAACCTGGCCATCGGCGTAGACTTCATAGAGTCCGAGGTAGGTGGTCTTGGTGACGCTGGTGACCGGACCACCGATCTTGGCTTCAACCGCTTTCTTCACCGAGGCTTCATCTGCCAGGGTTGGCAGGCTGAGGAATGCAGCGAGCGCGAATGGTATGAGTTTCTTGTACATCAGGTTTCTCCGGGGGTTGGATCGGTTGGCGTTTCAGAAGGCGCCGATGGCGTAGCGCACGAGCAGGTTCTTTAAGACCGGTAGACCATTGGTCACGTTCATTCCAAAATTGCGCAAGGGTCTGAGCCCGGGAAGCTCGTTCCGGAAAAGCTCGTGCAGCGCGTGCGTGGCAGTCTGCATCACGAGCGTTTCCTCGCGTCGCTGCCGCTGATAGCGGGACAACAGGCGCTCGCTGCCGATGTCCTGCCAGTCGGGCGTCGCTGCCAGCAGGTCGGCCAGCGCTTTCGCGTCCTGGTAGCCGAGGTTGATTCCGTGGCCGGAAAGCGGGTGAATACCGTGCGCCGCATCGCCGACCAAGGCCAGTCGCGGCGCAACGGTGCGCGGGACGCGCATCAGGCGCAGCGGAAACGCCGCCGCCGGGGTGAGCGGCCGCAGGACGCCAAGTTCGTGATTACCCGCTGCCGCGACGCGTTCGCACAGATCGTCCGGCGCCAGCGCCAGCAGTTGGCGTGCATGGTCGTCGGCGGTGGACCAGACGATCGAGATGCGGTCGCCTGCCATGGGTAGCCAGGCGAGGACGCCGTCGGCGCGAAACCACTGGCGAGCGATACCACGGTGCGGACGCTGGCAATCGAAATTGGCGACCAGCCCGAGTTCGCCATAAGGGGTGTCGATCGCCTGCAGACCCTGCGATTCGCGCACCCAGGAGTCACGCCCGTCGGCACCGACCAGCAAGCGTGCCGACAAGGCGCTGCCGTCGGTCAGGGTCAGCACGGCCGCTTCCGAGTGCATTTCGAGCCGCGCCGGCGTGCCGGGACAAAGCAGTGTCAGGTTGCCTTGCCGCTTGGCGTTTTCCCAGAGTTCGCAAGCCATCAAGGACGATTCGAGAATCCAGCCAAGTTCGGGGATGCCCGATTGATACGCCGAAAGATCGAGTCGGGCACCGCCGTCGCCGTAAATCTGCATGGCCTGAATCGGTGCAATCCGTTCTGCCGCCATGTGCTTCCAGGCGCCAATTTCCTGCAGGAAGCGCGTGTTCGCCGGCGACACGGCGTAAACCCGGGCGTCCCAGCCAGCCGGCCGGCACGGCGCCTGCTGCTCCAGCAGCGCGATCCGCAGGCGGGTGTCGCGCAGCGCGCAAGCCAGCGACAGGCCTGCCAGGCCACCGCCAACAATCACGAGGTCGTATTCTGTCGGTTGCATGCTTGCGTGCTCAGGAAAGTGCCTTTGGTGCGGTGCGTGATCGCGGTTTTACAAGTGCGGCCGAGAATGGTAGAAGTCCACCCCCATGAGAACACCAGCCAGGCCGCCGGCCCGCGCCTACTTTCCGGCGATTGTCTGTGCCGAACACGATTCGCCGATCGACGCGCTTCTCGCCTTGTCCGTCCCGCGTGACGAAGCGATGGACCTCGTTGCCGCTTCCTGGCAGTCTGGCGAAGCGATTTGCCTGGTCGCCATTCTCGACGGCGGTCGCCCGGTGGTCGTCTTGCGCACGCCGGAAGGGCGTTGGGCAGCATGCAATGCGTTTTTCAGCGATCTTTCGTCAACTCCCGAAGCAGCCGGGCGACGCCTGAACAAGTTGCTCAAGCGTCGGCGCCGGGGTTATGTGGCCTGGATGCCCGCCGCGGAGACCCGGCCGGAAGAGGTGCCCGGCTTCGCCATGGCCTGAGGGCGGGTTGGGACGCGCAGGCAAGCGACGTCGGCAGCCGCCGCGAGGCGTCACCGGCAGTTCATCCCTGGGCATCTGCCGGCGGCAAGAAAAAGCCGGCCTGAGTTCGGCGGCCGGCGTTTTCTGGGCGAGCGGCTGACTAGGCCGGGCTGGCCTTGAGGCACTCGCTCATGAATTTCTTGCGCTCGTCACCCTTCAGTTGCTTGCTGCCGGCCTCGCCGTTGCAGGCTTTCATCTTCTCCTGCTGGGTTGCCTTCGCGGGTTTGGCGCCCAGGCAGGTACTCATGAACTGCTTGCGCTCGTCACCTTTCAGGGCCTTTTCACCGGCTTCGGCGTTGCAGGCCTTCATCTTTTCCTGCTGCGCCTGCTGAGCTTCCGAGGGCTCCTTCTTTTCGGTGGCGGCAAAGGCGCCACCGGTAGTGAAGGCCAGAGCGAGCAGCACGATCATGGGTTTCATGGGTAGTCTCTCCTTGGGGTTTAGGAAGTCTGCGGATTAGGCCACTGCTACAGGTCTTCGTCAAGCAGTGCCTGCTGCTGCCGGTTGATGAAATCGCCCATGCTGTCGATACCACGCAACTGCAGGATGCTGTTGCGCACTGCAGCTTCGAGGAGGACGGCAATGTTCCTGCCCGCGGCTACTGGTATGACCACCTTGCGCACGGGGACGCCGAGGATCTCCTGTGCCTGGGCGTCCAGGGGGAGGCGGGGGCCATCCGCGCCACGCATCGGCCTTTGCAGATGGACGATCAGCTTGAGCTTCATCTTCCGCCGCGAAGCCGTCTCGCCAAAGATGGTGCGGATGTTGAGGAGGCCGAGGCCGCGCACTTCGAGATAGTCGCGCAACATGCTCGGACACTGTCCCTCGATGGTTGTCGGGGCGATGCACGCCAGTTCGACGACGTCGTCGGCCACCAAGCCGTGCCCACGCGAGATCAATTCCAGTGCCAGTTCGCTCTTGCCGACGCCGGAATCGCCGGTAATCAGGACGCCCATGCCGAAAACGTCCATCAGCACACCGTGGACTGACGTCGAGCTCGCCAGCCGGCGCGAGAGATAGATGCGCAGCAGTTCGATTACCGCCGAGCAGGGCTTCGGACTGACAAACAGCGGGGTTTGCGTCGACTCGCAGCCGTCACGAATCGCCGGCAGCACTTCGAGGCCGTCAGCGAGGATCAGTGCCGGCGGCCTGGCTGCCATCAGTTCCTTGACCTGGTTGCGCAGGCGATCCGCAGAAACGCGGTCGGCCCAGGCGTGCTCGGCTCTGCCGATTACCTGAAGCCGTTCCGGGTGAATCAGGTTGAGGTGACCGACCACGTCGGCGCCGTAGTTGCCCTGCTCCCTGAGTTCGATCTGTCGGTCCACGCCAACCGAGATCAGCCAGGAGAGTTTGAGTTTCTCTCTGTGGTCCTCATAGAGTTGGACGACGCTGAACTGACGCCGGGCGTTCATGGCTCAGTCGGCAAACAGCCGGCGGACAGCGCCCGCGTCGGCGGCTTTGGTGAGTGCCTCGCGACACGTGCGGTCGGAAAAGTGCTGGGCGAGTTCGGAAAGGATTTGCAGGTGCTGTTCCGTCGCCACTTCCGGGACGAGCAGGACGAACAGCAAGGTGACCGGCTTGCCGTCGGGAGAATCGAACGGTACCGGCGAAGCCAGGCGCAGGAAGGCGCCGGTAGCGTCCTTCAGGCCCTTGATGCGGCCATGCGGGATGGCCACCCCCTGGCCCAGCCCGGTCGAACCGAGCTTTTCGCGTGCGAAAAGGCTGTCGAAGACGGTGCTCCGGGCAATGCCGAGGTAATTCTCAAAGAGCAGCCCCACATGTTCGAAGACGCGCTTCTTGCTGCTCGCCTCCAGGTCAAGGATGATGTTTTCGAGAGGCAGTAACTGGGTGATCTGGCTCATGCGACAATAACCCGAAAAGGCGGACGTGGATTGATCGAAACAGCGCATGGTCGCGGTCCTCCCGCCACCATGCGCCTCCTGCAGCTTGGCTATTCGGACTCGGCAACGATGTGATCGGTGATCTTGTTGCCACGATGATGATCCTGCAGCTTCTGCTTGTACTTCTGAACCTGCCGCTCGAGCTTGTCCACCAAGCCATCGATGGCCGCATACAGGTCTTCATCAACCGATTCGACGTAGACATCCTTGCCGGCGAGATGCACCGTCACCTCGGCTTTCTGGTTGAGCTTGTCTACCGACAGGATCACATTGACGTCTATGACGTTGTCGAAATGGCGGGTGATCCGCTCGAGCTTGCCAGTGACGTAGTCGCGTAGTGCGGGCGTGATCTCGAGGTGATGTCCACAGACTTGCAGGTTCATGATGTGGCTCCTTCTTCTAAAGGGACTTGCGTAAATTGACCGGCGGGATATTCAGCGCTTCACGGTATTTGGCAATTGTTCGCCGTGCAACGACAATACCCTGCTGGCCAAGAACCTCGGATATCTGGCTATCCGAAAGCGGCTTCGTCGGCTCTTCGGCGCTGATCATCTGTTTGATCAGGGCGCGAATGGCCGTTGCTGAGCACGCCCCACCCGCATCGGTGCTGACGTGGCTGCCAAAAAAATACTTCAGCTCATAAATCCCGCGTGGTGTCGCCATGTACTTCTGTGTCGTCACCCGCGATATCGTCGACTCATGCAGTCCCAGCGTGTCAGCGATCTCCCGCAATACCAGCGGGCGCATCGCCACCTCGCCGTGGTCGAGGAACTGACGCTGACGTTCGACGATAGCCTGCGCCACGCGCAGGATCGTGTCAAACCGTTGCTGCACATTTCGTATCAGCCAGCGCGCTTCCTGCAGTTGGCTGGCCAGACCGGAACCCCGCTGGCGGGAGAGAATCTGGGCGTACAGGCTGTTGATGCGTATGCGTGGGAAGGCGTCCGAGTTGACGTTGACCGCCCACTGGCCGCGGACTTTGCGCACTACCACATCGGGTGTCACGTAGCGGGTATCGGACGACGCGTACTGTGCGCCCGGCCGGGGGTTCAGGCTGCAGATCAGCAGGTGCGCAGCGCGCAGTTCGTCGTCGTCGCACCCAGTGTGCTTCTTGAGCCGGGGGAAATCATGATGGGCGAGAAGCTCCAGATGCTGGCGAACGATTTCCAGTGCCAGCGTGCGGGTCGGGTCGACCGGCAAGGCTTCGAGTTGGAGCGCCAGACATTCCACCGGGCTGCGCGCGCCGACGCCGGTGGGATCGAGGTGCTGCAGGTGGTTGAGCGCGATCTGCAGTTCTTCCGGTTCGATCTCGAGCTCCGGCGGCATGCTGTCGGCGAGTTCATCCAGGGACTGGGTGAGATAGCCGTCATCGTCGAGTGCCTCGATCAGGCAACGAACGAGAACGCTGTCACGACTGGACAGGGTCATCAGCCCGAGTTGCGCCAGCAGGTGCTCGCGCAACGAGACGGTGGCCGCCTGAACGTCCTGATAGTCGCTGTCGTCGTCGTCGTCGAAGGATCCCGACGAACCGGACGACCCAGCGTAGCCGCCGTCTTCGCCGAGCCAGCTATCGTCGCCGGCCAGCGATGAATCGGCGCGCTCGTCGGTCTGGCTCTGCTCAGCGGCTTGCTCGACGCCACTTTCCCGCAAATTCGCCTCAGGCAGCGAATACTCCTCGTCACGTTCGAGCAGCGGGTTTGCCGACAGAAAACTCTCCAGCTCGTGTTCGAGTTCAAGCGTCGAAAGCTGCAACAGTCGGATCGACTGTTGCAGTTGTGGGGTCAACGCTAGATGCTGGGTGAGCTTGAGCTGGAGGGATGGTTTCATCTACGGAACCGGGTAAGTCACCGCGCTGCGATGGGAAACTGCCCGCATGGTTCGCGAATTGTGGCTGCAGGGCCGTTGGCCTCAGAGACGGAAGTTCTCGCCCAGGTAAACCTTCCGGACGTTTTCATTATAAATGATTTCTTCCGGCCGGCCAGACGCAAGAACGCCACCTTCGTTGATGATGTACGCGTGGTCGCAGATGCCCAGCGTTTCGCGAACGTTGTGGTCGGTGATCAGAACGCCGATGCCGCGTTCCTTGAGAAAACGAATGATCTTCTGGATATCCAGCACGGCGATCGGATCCACGCCGGCGAATGGTTCATCGAGCAGAAGGAATTTCGGTGCCGTCGCCAGCGCCCGTGCGATCTCGACACGTCGGCGTTCGCCCCCGGAAAGCGAAGTCGCCGGGTTGTTGCGCAGGTGGCCGATATGCAGTTCTTCGAGCAGTTCTTCGGTGCGCGCGTCGAGGTCTTCGACAGGCAGCACCTGCAGTTCAAGCACCGCCTTGATGTTCTCGCTGACCGTCAGCTTGCGAAAAACGGACGCCTCCTGCGGCAGATACGAGACGCCCAGTCGGGCGCGCCGGTGAATCGGAAGGTGGGTAAGCGGCTGGCCATCGAGATGGATGTCGCCTCCGTCACAGGCCACCAGGCCGACGACCATGTAGAAGCAGGTCGTCTTGCCGGCGCCATTCGGCCCGAGCAGGCCGACGACTTCGCCGCTGACCACCTCGAACGAAACGTCATGCACCACCGTGCGCTTCTTGTAGCGCTTCTTGAGCTGGTGGGCTGACAGGGTGCTTTGCGTGTCTGACATTTTCAATCATCGTCCAGGTGGCCGCGCAGCACGCGGCGAATGGTGTCGGCAGAGAATCCCCGGCCGGCCAGAAAGCGCGCCTGCCGAGCGCGTTCGGCAGCGTCCCCGGCGGCAGGCGGCCCGCCGGCGAACTTTCTTTGCCACACCCGCCGTGCCCGCGTCAGTTCGTCTTCGACACCGGCGAGGGCCTCGCTGACCACGTCCTCGGCGACCCCCTTGCCGCGAAGTTCGTAAGCCAGACGCGCGTCGCCCACGCGCGCGCCCCGGGAACTGATCCGTGTCGCCGCGTAACGTTGATCGGAAAGGAGCGATCCGGCCGCCAGATCATCGAGCAGGGCAGCAAGTTGCTGCGCGGACTCGGCATGTGGCGCCAGCTTGCGCGACAGTTCCTGCCGAGCGTAGTCGCGACGCGCGAGCAGGCGCAGTGCTCGTTCGCGCAAGTCGTTGCACACCGCCGCCTACGCCACCACTACCGGCGACGCCGACGCGACATTGACCGCAGCACGGATCCTGGCCTCGATCTCCTGCGCCAGTTGCGGCTTGCTCTTCAGATACTCGCGCGCATTGTCCTTGCCCTGGCCGATCTTGTCGCCGTTGTAGGCGTACCAGGAACCGGACTTGTCGATCAGTTTGTGCTGCACGCCGAGTTCGACGATCTCGCCCTCGCGCGACGTTCCTTCACCGTAGAGGATATCGAAGATGGCCTCGCGGAATGGCGGGGCGACCTTGTTCTTGACGACCTTGACCCGCGTTTCGTTGCCGATGACTTCGTCGCCCTTCTTGATGCTGCCGATGCGGCGGATGTCAAGCCGAACCGACGCGTAGAACTTCAGCGCATTGCCGCCGGTCGTCGTTTCCGGACTGCCGAACATGACGCCGATCTTCATCCGGATCTGGTTGATGAAGATCACCAGCGTGTTGGTACGGTTGATGTTGGCCGTCAGCTTGCGCAGCGCCTGACTCATCAGGCGCGCTTGCAGACCAGGCAGGGAATCGCCCATTTCGCCCTCAATCTCCGCCTTCGGCACCAGCGCCGCCACCGAATCGATGACCACCACATCGACACTGGCCGAGCGCACCAGCATGTCGGCGATCTCCAGCGCCTGCTCGCCGGTATCCGGCTGCGAGATCAGGAGCTCCTCCAGGTTGACGCCGAGTTTCTGCGCATAGCCGGGGTCGAGGGCGTGTTCCGCGTCGATGAACGCTGCGGTACCACCGAGCTTTTGCATTTCGGCAATGACCTGCAGGGTCAGGGTTGTCTTGCCCGACGACTCCGGACCGTAAATCTCGACCACACGGCCGCGCGGCAGGCCGCCGATGCCCAAGGCGATGTCGAGGCCCAGCGAGCCGGTGGAGACGACCGGGATGTCGGTCGCGACGCTGCCTTCCCCCATCTTCATGATCGAGCCCTTGCCGAACTGCTTTTCGATCTGGGCCAGCGCCGCGGCCAGCGCCTTTGCCTTGTTGTCGTCCATTGCCTGTCCTTTTCCTTGATTGAAGGGATTATCCCATGTTCGACCGCACTCGACATGACGGTGCGCGCACGGACTGGTGCTGTAATTATATACAGCATTCGAGGAAACGCTCAGTGCTGACGTTCGGGCGGCCGTCAGTTCCCCCTCGGCGCCCCCGCGTCAGCGTCGGCGCGCCAGCCGGCTTTCCTGGAGGTCGATCAGAAACAGCAGTTCCCGCACCGCGTGCAGCGTGAATCCCCTGCGCTCCCCATCCCGGTTGTCGCGCAGGAGTCTATCGAGGTAGGCAGGACACTCGGGCGAACCCCAGGTGCGGGAAATCTCCTGGGCAATATGTGGCATTTGCTTGACCGTCGGCAAATGTTCCAGAAGCTGGTCGATCGACATCGCGTCCTGATCGCGCAGCGACAAGACCGGTACGTCCGCTTCGCCAACGCTGTCCCAGTCGGGGGGAGCGACATTGAAATGGTGCTTGAGCTTCAATCCGACGAGGTCGAAGGCTTCGCGCTGCTCGCTCCGCCGGTAGACCTCGAGCAGTTTGAGCCAGGGAGTCACTGCCGCCGCCGGCTTGTGGTCGACAAACTCCTTGAGCGCCTGCGCCGCTCCAGCTGTGCGGCCGAAGGAGATCATGATCTCGGCAAGTTCGAGTACTGACGTCACCTCGTCGTCGTCGCCGCTGGCCGACGGTTCGGTCGACCTGTCTGCAGGCTGGCCGGCGGCCGGCAGACCGGGCAAGGCGGCGATGCTGTCGCCGGTCAGCACTGGCGAATCGGCGCGGCTGAGTTGCTGCAGTTGCCAGCCGGTATCCGCCTTTGAGTCGCCCGCTTTCGCCACCGTTGCTGAACCTGCCTGCGCTTCCAGCGGAGTTGCCTGAGGCGGCTGCCTGCCGGCACGGCGGCGAAGGAGCCAAGTCAAGCCGCCAATCGAACCGAGCAGCAAGGCGATCTCCAGCCACCAATCGGTGGCGTTCGCGGTCGCCGGGGCCGCCGCTTGTGGTGGCGGAGGCGAGGCGGCGGCTGGCGCGGCTCCCGAAGCAGTTGTCTGTTCCGCCGGCCGCGACTGACTGGCGATCTTCGCCTGCAGGTCGCTGACTGTGGCCTCCAGGCTGCGTACCTTTTCGGCAACCGCCAACTGCTGCTCCGCCTGAGCGCGGAGCGTCGACAGCAGCTGGTATTCGTGGCGGAGAGCGGCCCGCTGGTCCTCGGTCGTGTTCTTCAACGAGGGAGGGGATAGTCTGGTGGCAAGGCGCAGGGACAGTTCGCCGTCCGGTCGGATTGGCTCAGTGTCCGCGCCGCCGGAAATGACTAAACGGTCGGTCCTGTCGCTTCTCGCGGGTGCCTTGCGCGCCGGTTGCTCCTCTCGCGCCGTGCGCAGCGCCGTTTCCTGTTCGCTCGTCCGGCCCCCGGCGCGCTGGACCTGACGACCCGCCGGGAGACTGAGTACGCTTCCCGGGGCGAGACGGGCACTACCTCGCGGCCCGAAGTCGACTCCGGGGTTGGCGGCCTGCAAGTCCCTGAGGAAGCGAGCCTGCGCGCGCGGCTTCTGTGGAAAGGCAGCGCGCGCGATGTCGCGCGCCGACTGGTTCTTGCCGACGCGCCACTTGCGGGAGGTGGGAGCCTTCACGCTGGCCTCGCGCGCTGGTGAGCCCGCTGCCGCGGCCGGGCGAACAACCGGCAACTGTACGACTGGCGGTGCCGTCCGCGTCCTGGCAGGGTCGATCAGCAGCACATAGTTGCGGGCGGTCTCGGCACCGCAACCCATGCGCAGATTGACCTGCAGCACCGGCTCCCCAATCGTCTGCTCGGAGACGATATGCAGACGCAGGCGGCCGGCACGCTCCTCGACATTGATACGGCCACGCGTCAAGGTCGGGACGTCGGGATCGTTGCCCTGACCGAGACGAAAACACTGGGCAAGCTGCGTCCGGTCCGCCTGCCCGTCGACAAGTTGCACCTCCGCTTCGAAGCGTTTGCCAAGCGTCGAAAGGACAGTCATCCGGCCGAGACCGAGCGCCTCGGCATTCCCGGCACGCAACAACGCCACCGGCAGACACAGAAGAGCAAGTCTGAAGAATGGCGTATTAAGGCTTCTCGGGCACATCGGCAGGCAGGCAGGGCGCGTTTGGGTCAGCCATTCTATTCCAAGCGGCAGGGTTTGGCCCATCGGGCGGGCGACATTCAGGCGTCGCCAGATGCGCTCGACACCCTGGCCCGTTCACGGCGGGCGTCAGGCCAGGCCGCTTGCGGCGAGTTGCCGAAGGCAGGCGAGGGAATGGCCGACCGATTGCGCCCGAACGGCTTCCCGGTTTCCCGGAAAGTGGCGCGTGTCGGTTTCCACTCGTCCGTCCGGCCCTGCCCAGGCGAAGCAGACGGTGCCGACGGGTCGGCTTGGTGAGCCGCCGCCCGGGCCGGCGACGCCGCTGATCGCGAGTGCCCAGTCGGCGTGGCTGTGGCGCAGCGCGCCAAGGGCCATGGCCGCCGCCGTTGCTTCGCTTACCGCACCATGCGTGGCGAGCGTTGCGGCAGGGACGCCGAGCATCTCGATCTTCGCCTGGTTCGAGTAGGTGACGAACCCACGATCGAACCAGCCCGAACTGCCGGCGATCGCGGTCAGGCACTGTGCCACCCAGCCACCGCTGCAGGATTCCGCCGTCACCAGGTGCTGGCCGTTCGCCGACAGCAGGCCGCCGACCTCGGCGGCGAGCGCTTCGAGCGCAGGCTGATCGCAGGCACTCATGCGAGCACAAAACGCAGTGTGGCCAACACCAGCAGTGCATAGCCGGCAGCGACCAGATCGTCGCACATGACGCCGAGACCGCTCTTCACCTTCTCGTCGAAGTAACGCGCCGGTTGCGGCTTGGTGATGTCGAAAAAGCGGAAGAGGCAGAAGGCCGTCGTCTGCCATAGCCAGTGCGTCGGGCAGAACAGCAATACCAGCCAGAAGGGAACGATCTCGTCCCAGACGATGCTGCCGTGATCGATGACGCCCAGGTCGACGCCGGTCCTGTGCACCGCCACCACCCCGCCGACGAAGCAGACGACGAGAAAGCCGAGGAACTCGAAGTCACTCATCCAGGGGCGGAGCAAGGGAAATGACGCCCACGCAAACAGGGTGCCGATCGTCCCGGGTGCCCATGGTGACAGTCCGCTACCGAAACCACAGGCCACCAGGTGCGCAGGGTGCGCCAGGAGGAAGCGCACGGAAGGAGGGTTAGCCAAAGTGATCGAAGCCTCTTTCGTCGATGGTCAGCGCCTGTCCGTTCTCGTCAAGCAGCGTCAGACCGATGGCGGCGGCGCCGCGTAGCCGACCGCAGCGCCAGAGCGGCAGTTCGAGGCGGGCGGCAAGGTCGGCGATGGCCGGTCGGCTTGCCGGAGGGGCGGAGAACAGCAGTTCGTAGTCGTCACCGCCGGCGAGCTGACACCGCCGAGCCAGCACCGGGTCCGCGCCCGCAGGCAGCGATGGTAGCTGTGCGACAAATATCTCGGCGGCGACCGCCGAACTCTCGACGATATGACCCAGATCGGCGAGCAGCCCGTCGGAGACGTCGATTGCGGCGTTCGCCAGGCCGCGCAGGCGCAGTTCGAGCCCCAGTTCGACACGCGGCAGCGGTCGCTGCAGAGAGGCGATGCAACGGTCTGCCAGGGCGCCGGGAAGCTGCGTCCGGCGCTGCAGGTGAGCCAGGCCGAGTGCCGCCAGCCCGGGCTGGCCGGAGATCCAGAGATCGTCACCGGGGACTCCCCGGTCGCGACGCAGCGCCGCTCCGGCAGGGATCTCGCCGATTGCCGTGAGACAAAGATTGAGCGGACCGCGCGTCGTGTCGCCGCCGACGAGATCGACCTGATAGCGCTGCGCGCAGTCAAACAGTCCTTCGGCAAAAGCGGCCAGCCAGGCTTCGCGAGCCTCCGGCAGACTGCCGGCAAGCAGGGTCCAGCGCGGTCGCGCACCCATGGCGGCAAGATCGGAGAGGTTGACCGCCAGCGCTTTCCAGCCGAGCTGGGCGGGGTCGGTGTCGGTGTCGGCCAGGAAGTGTGTGCCTTCGACCAGCATGTCGGTGGTGATCGCCAGTTGCATGTCCGGTGTCGGCGCCAGCAGGGCGCAGTCGTCACCCGGACCGAGGACGGTTTGCGGGGTCGGCCGCGAAAAATAACGCCTGATCAGTTCAAACTCGCCGGGCATCGCCGTTGCCCTATCCTCTCTCTACGACCGTCATCACACATCGAACTTGCCACTCAGCGCGCCCGGTTGCGTGCGGCGCGCTTGGCCTCCACCTCGGCCGGACGCAGGCGGGCGGCAAGCTTGTCGAGCACGCCGTTGACGTACTTGTGGCCATCCGTGCCGCCAAAGCCCTTGGCCAGCTCGACCGATTCATTGATGATTACCCCATAGGGCGTTTGTGGGTGATTGTTCAGCTCGAAAGCCCCGGCCAGCAGAACGCAGGCCTCGACCGGCGACAATTCGCCGAAAGGCCGGTCGAGGAAGGCCTGCAACTGTTCCTGAAGGGTCCGGCGCTGGGCAAGGACGCCACGCAGCAGCCCGGCGAAGAACTCGCGGTCAGCCTTGTCGAAGCCTTCGCTGTCGCCGAGATGCGCCTCGATCGCCGCCTCGTCGTTGCCGCTCAGCTGCCATTGGTAGAGCGCCTGCAGCGCAAACTCGCGGGCGCGCCGGCGCGGCGATCTGACGCTGGCTGGCCTGGCGCCGGGTGTCGTCCGAGGCTGCCCGGCCATCACGAGTTCTCCCTGATGGCATGCAGCAGGTTGGCCATCTCGACCGCGACCTGGGCGCAGTCAGAGCCCTTCTGATGCATGCGCACCAGCGCCTGATCGTCGTCCTCGCAAGTCAGGATGCCGTTGGCGATCGGCACGCCACTGCGCAATTGCACTTCCATCAGCGCCCGGCAGGAGTCGTTGGCGACCACTTCAAAGTGGTAGGTCTCGCCGCGGACGACGGCGCCGAGCGCGATCAGCGCATCGAAGCGCCCGCTGCCCGCCATCGTCTGCAGCGCCAACGGTATCTCCAGGGCGCCCGGCACACTGGCCAGCGTGATGCTGTTCTCGGCGACGCCGAGCCGCTTCAGTTCCGTCGTGCAGGCGCTCAGCAGACCTTCGCCGATGTCCTGGTTGAAGCGGCTCATGACGATGCCGACATGCAGCCCGTCGCCGACGAGCGAAGCGTCATGCTCGTGGATGTTTTCGTAACGTGCCAGGGGAGAAATGCTGCGCGCGGGTTTCGGAATAGCCATCAGAGTCTTTCAAGGTCGTCGGGTGTGGCAATGTGGCCAGTCACTTCGAGGTCAAAACCGGTCATGCTCGGCATCCGGCGCGGGCTGGACAAGAGCTTCATCTTGCCGACGCCGAGATCACGCAGGATCTGCGCACCGATGCCGTAGGTGCGCGGGTCCCAACGAGCCGCCGGCCGCTTGGCGGCCACGGGCTCGCGCAGTGTCGCCAGAATGTCCTGGCCACTCTCGGGACGGTGCAGCAGCACGATGACCCCGGCCTCCACTCTGGCCAGTGCGGCCTGTGCCAGGTCGAGCGAAAACGTATGCCGACCCCCGCCAGGGTCGAGAAAGTCGACTACCGAGAGCGGTTCATGCACGCGCACCAGCGTCTCCCGGTCGGGGCGAATGTCGCCCTTGGTCAGGACCAGATGCACTTCGTTCGAAGTGCAGTCCGTATAGGCGTGCAGCGTGAACTGGCCATGCACGGACTGCACGCTCTTGGAGAGAGTGCGCTCGATCAGTGTCTCGTGCCGACTCCGGTAATGGATCAGATCGGTGATCGTGCCGATCTTCAGGCCATGTTCACGGGCAAAGCCGACGAGATCGGCGAGGCGCGCCATGCTGCCGTCCTCCTTGAGGATCTCGCAGATCACCGAGGCCGGTTCGAGGCCGGCGAGCAGGGAGAGATCGCAGCCAGCCTCGGTGTGGCCGGCGCGTACGAGCACGCCACCGGGCCGCGCCATGATCGGGAAGACGTGTCCTGGCTGGACGATGTCTTCGGGCCGCGCGTTCCTCGCTACCGCCGCTCTGATGGTCAACGCGCGATCCTGCGCCGAAATGCCGGTCGTGACTCCTTCGGCGGCCTCGATCGAGACCGTGAAAGCGGTGCTGTACGGGCTCTTGTTGTCACGCGCCATCTGCGTCAGGCCCAGTTGCCGACAGCGTGCCGCGGTCAGTGTCAGGCAGATCAGGCCGCGGCCAAAACGGGCCATGAAGTTGATCGCCTCAGCCGTTACGTGCTCGGCCGCCAGGATCAGATCGCCCTCGTTCTCGCGGTCCTCTTCATCGACCAGGACGACCATGCGTCCGGCACGCATCTCGACAATGATCTCTTCGATCGGCGAAACATCAGCAGACGTGCTCTGGGGTGCCATTCTCTATCCATCCTCCGCGCCAGGACCTCGTACGACTTGGCTCACGCCCGACATACGACCGGCCGTGTGCTCTTGTGCCGGGGTCGGCACACCGTTTCCCTATCGAGAGTTGCCGCAAACCGTTATGTCTGCTCGCCGCGTTCCTGCCCGCCAGCTTGTGGCTGCTTGGCGAGGTAGCGCTCCCGAATCCGCGATTCTCGCAGTTTCCGCCGCCAACCGCTATCCGCAGGCCGTCGGCACACGTCGGCACACTCCCGTTTGCGCTCTTTCTGTCCATGTGCGGAGGGGTAGCCGGACAGTCTTTCCGGGGCGGCTTGCGGGAAACATGGACAGGCTGGCAGCGGTGCGCCATTCCTCCTCGAGCAGCATCCATCTCCCTACTGCTGAAACATTCGTTTTATCATGCTCAACAGCGATGGGCCAGATCCATCGGTTGCGGGAGCTGTACACTGGGCGGGCGTGCGTCGGCACGTTCTTGTCGTTGTCGATACCTGGCACAAAGGATCACATCAATGCCAACCAATGAGAGCCTGCTGTTGATCGCCGCTGGTGTGTTCGTGGCTTTCCTCCTGTTGCGTTTCGTCATCAACCGTCGATCCAGGGCCGATCGCGAAGGTCGAGGAGGGGGTCAACTGGCCGCCCCCGGCGCCGAACCACCGGTGACCGAGGCAGCGGCACAACCCGAAGTCGAACACGTGGCGGCCGAAGATGTAGCCCGCCGCGAGGCCGAGCGCCTGGCCGCCGAGGAAGCCGCACGCCGGGAGGCCGAGCGTCTGGCCGCCGAGGAAGCAGCACGCCGGGAGGCCGAGCGCCTGGCTGCCGAGGAAGCAGCACGCCGCGAGGCCGAGCGCCTGGCCGCCGAGGAAGCTGCACGCCGGGAGACCGAGCGCCTGGCCGCCGAGGAAGCCGCCCGCCGGGAGGCCGAGCGTCTGGCTGCCGAGGAAGCAGCGCGCCGCGAGGCCGAGCGCCTGGCCGCCGAAGAAGCAGCACGCCGTGAGGCCGAGCGCCTGGTAGCCGAGGAAGCCGCCCGCCGCGAGGCCGAGCGTCTGGCCGCCGAAGAAGCCGCCCGCCGTGAGGCCGAGCGTCTGGCCGCCGAGGAAGCCGCCCGCCGTGAGGCCGAGCGCCTGGCCGCCGAGGAAGCCGCCCGCCGGGAGGCCGAGCGTCTGGCCGCCGAGGAAGCCGCACGCCGCAAGGCCGAGCGTCTGGCTGCCGAGGAAGCCGCACGCCGCGAGGCCGAGCGCCTAGCCGCCGAGGAAGCCGCCCGCCGGGAGGCGGAGCGCTTGGCCGCCGAGGAAGCAGCACGCCGGGAGGCCGAGCGCCTGGCCGCCGAGGAAGCCGCCCGCCGGGAGGCCGAGCGCCTGGCCGCCGAGGAAGCAGCACGCCGGAAGGCCGAGCGCCTGGTAGCCGAGGAAGCAGCACGCCGTGAGGCCGAGCGCCTGGCCGCCGAGGAAGCAGCACGCCGGGAGGCCGAGCGCCTGGCCGCCGAAGAAGCAGCACGCCGTAAGGCCGAGCGCCTGGCCGCCGAGGAAGCCGCCCGCCGTGAGACCGAGCGCTTGGCGGCCGAAGAAGCAGCACGCCGTGCAAGCGAACGCCAGGCGGCCGCCGAGGCCGCTCGTCTCGACGCTGAACGCAAGGCCGTCGAGGAAGCCCTTCGCCTGGAGGAAGAAGAGCGCCTCGTCGTTGAGGCGGCCATCCTCCGAGAAACCGAGCGTCAGGCGGCCGAGGAAGCGCAGCGTCAGGCCCTCGCCGCGGCCAGCCGGGCGGCGGCAGAAAAGGTGAAGACTCCGGAAGAGACCGTGGTCATGGTGGCCGACGACTCGAAAGTTGTGCGCATCAAGACCGGGCGGCTGCTCAGCGCGCATCAATATCAGGTTCGCATGGCCGAAGATGGCCTGGATGCGGCGAGGCAGATCGGTAGTTCATTGCCCGACGTGCTGATCACCGACGTCGACATGCCCGGCATGGGTGGCTTCGAGCTGACCCACCAGGTGCGTGGCGATCCGCGTAGCGCGCACGTTCCGATCATCATGGTGACTTCGGACAGCGAGCAGTTGCGTGACCAGGCCGTTGCCGCGGGCGTCAACGTGATTCTCGGCAAACCGTACCCGGAAGAGCAGCTGATTGCACACATTCAACGATTGATGAGCGGCCGGGCCGGCGGATGAGTCGCATCAAGACGTCGGCTCCGGCCCTGCTGCGGCGACCCGGACAGCCGACGCGCGTCGGCGTGTCGCCGCGCCTTCCGGCAGCATGCCCAGCCGATCGAGCGGGAATCCACTGAAAGCCATGCCAGGACATCCTGCCGACGATGGCGCGAAGCAGACCGACCCGGTGCGCGCGGAATTTATGGTCATCTGCCTGTGTGCCGAGTGGTGCGGCGTTTGCCGGGACTACGCAAGCGGCTTCAGAAGCCTTGCCGGACAGTTCACGGCTGCCGGATTTCACTGGCTGGACATCGAGGTGCATGCCGATTACCTGGGCGATCTGGATGTCGAGAACTTCCCCACCTTGCTCATCAAACGCGGCGAGAAAGTCCTCTTCTACGGCACCATGCCGCCAGCGCCGGCGCACCTGAAACGCACTCTGGAAGCCTTTGCGCAACAGACCGGGGAGGAGAGTCGGGAATATGCGCTATCGAGCGTCGAACGGCGCTGCTGGCAGGACGACATGGACCTGCGGCGGCTGGGCTGCGACGACCGCGGTCGGATCGTCGGCCAGGCGCCAGACGTCGGCTAGAGCGGGACGAGCAGTCCGTCCTCGTCCTTCAGCGCGCCGACGCGGATCAGATCCCTGACCAGCCAGTGCGCGAGGACCTCGTTGCTGTGGTTGAGGTAGCGCGCATTGACGCTCTGGCAGAAGCTGAGGCCGGCGAGGAAATCGGGCAGATCAGCACGCGCGAGTTGCCGTCTTTCCAGCAGGGCAAAGACCAGAATCACCTTCAGCGCGTGGCGGGCCAGCAGTTCCACATCCTGCTCGAAGGCGGCAAGCTTCCGGTAGGCGCGCTCGAAGGCGTCGCCGACCTCGACGAAGGGCGCGCCGTGCCCCGGAATCACGATGTCGACCGGCAGCCGAGCGAGCAGGTCGAGCGTCGCGCGCGCCGCTGGCAAGCCCCCCGCGTCCTCAGGATGGCCCAGCAACTCGGAAAAGATGACCCCGAAACCATTGCGCCATAGCGCATCGCCTGAGATCAGCAGGCGTTGCTCGGCATTGTGGAAGGCCAGCGCATCCATGTCGTGACCGGGAACCGCTATCGCCCGCCAGTTGAGGCCACCGAGTTCGACCTCGTCACCGGCGGCGATCGTCGCATCATGCCGGAAGCGCGTTGCCGACTGGCCGAGCGGCGATAGCAGGAGCGCCTCTTCGTCCCACTCGGCGATGGTCGCGTCGATCCCTTCGGGGACGATCACCCGGCAGCCGAAGGCCGCGGTCACCGCAGCGTTGCCGCCGATGTGGTCGGAATGCGAGTGGGTATTCAGCAGCCTTGTCAGTCGGCGGCCGGCCAGCGCATGCTCGAGCAGGGCGACCGTCTGCCCGGCGTGCGTCACGTAGCCACTGTCGATCAGCGCCGCCTCATCGCCTTCGAAGAAGAGGACGTTGTTCGACGACAGCCAGCCACGCTCAAGAACCAGTAGATTCCGGGGCAGCATCAGCCCGAGCCTGGCGAGTCGCCGTCAGGCCCGGCATCGTAGACGCGCAGCGGGCGTACTTCCTCGGCAACGATCCCCTGGCTGGCCTCCGATACCGGCAGCGGCGGACGACCGCAGCCGAGGCAGTAACCGGAATCGGGGTCGGCCATGCAGATGCCGACGCAAAGATAATCGTCCTCGTTCATGGGCATGCTCAACGCTCGCACTCGCCACGGAATTCTCCCCCCGTTCCGCAGCCGGCTGGATCGTGCTCGCAGCGCCGATGCTCGACGGCCAGCAGGATCGTCAGCCGCTGATCGTTCGACGCGTTGCTCCAGAGCGCGATCTCGTCGATCGTCCGGAAGCAACCGAGACACAGGCCAGTGTCGTCGTCCATCCGGCAGACATTGATGCACGGCGAGGCGACCGCCTGAATCATGAGGAACTCCTTCAAATGATGGTGCACCCAGCATCCCGTCAACCGGGGGCGTGAGGCGCTGGCGCCAACGGCTCTGGCGCCGGATGTACGGGATGGATGACGCTTCGTTTGTCGCGCCATGCTCGGCCGAACCGCGCGCATGGCTATCGCTACCCGTCTTGCCGATGGTCGCACCTGGCCAGCAGAGCGCGCGCCACTTTCGACCCCGGCTCGCGCCCGAGGTGGCGCGCGATGAACTGCCCCGCGTTGAGGAGTTGCTCCATATCGACGCCGGTTTCGATGCCCAGGCCGTGCATGAGGAAGACAACGTCTTCGGTCGCCACGTTCCCGGTGGCGCCGACAGCATAGGGACAGCCACCGAGTCCGCCGATCGAACTGTCGAATACCGCCATCCCGAGTTCGAGCGAGGCGTAGATGTTGGCGATCGCCATACCGTAGGTGTCATGGTAATGACCCGCCAGCCGTTCAAGCGGCACCACCGTCGCGCAGGCCTCGATCATCCGCTGGATCGCTGCCGGCGTGCCGGCGCCGATGGTGTCGCCGAGCGAGACCTCGTGACAACCCATGTCGCGCAGTTGCTTCGCCACCCACGCGGGCTTCGCGGGATCGACGGCGCCTTCGTACGGGCAGGCGACGACACAGGACACATACCCGCGCACGCGGATGTCGAGTGCGCTGGCCGCGTCGACGACGGCAGCGAAACGCTTCAGACTCTCGCCGATGCTGCAGTTGATGTTCTTCTGCGAGAACGTTTCCGAGGCGGCAGCGAAGATCGCGACTTCCTCTGCGCCGGCTTCGACGGCGGCGTCGAAGCCCTTGAGGTTGGGTGTGAGGACCGGGTAGGCGACAGTCGGACGCCTTTGCGGACTCGTCAGCAGCGCACGCAGGACTTCGCTGCCGTCGGCCATCTGTGGCACCCAGCGCGGCGAGACGAAAGAGGCCGCCTCGATCACCGAGAGCCCCGACGCGGCCAGCCGTTCGATGAGTTCGACCTTGATCGCTGCGCCAACGATCTGCTTCTCGTTCTGCAGGCCATCGCGCGGTCCGACCTCGACCAGCTTCACCCGCTGCGGCAGCTTCATCGTCCGCCCTCGACCTCGAAGTCGACAAGTTGCGCGCCATCGGCCACCTGATCGCCGGCGGCGTAACAGAAGGCCTTGACCCGGCCATTCTTCGGGGCGGTAATCGTGTGCTCCATTTTCATCGCCTCGAGAATCAGCAGCGGTGCGCCCTTGTCCACCTGCTGGCCGACAGCCGCCAGCAGGGCGACGACCTTGCCCGGCATCGGTGCGGTGAGACCGCCGCCATGGCTGCCACCGGCTTCGACGAGATGCAGCGGGTCGTCGCGCAGGATGACGTAGTTCGTGCCGTTGAGGAAGACGTGGCGCTTCTGCTCATGCTTCTCGGTGACCGCGACGACGCTGGCCACCAGGCGGCGATCGTCGAGTTCGACGGCCACCTGTCCGGCGAACGGGCCACTGTCGAGAATGCGTCCGCGGGCCAGCACCGATTCGCCAGCGAGCGTCAGCCGCCAGCCATCGGCCTCATAGGCGACCACGACTTCATGCAGCGTCTCGCCGCAGCGATAGGTCAGCGTGCGGCGCGGCTGGAGATTGAGGCGCCAGCCGTCGTGCAGGCTCCACGGCGACCACGGGTCACCGGAATGGGCGGCACGGGCGATGGCGGCCGCCTGCTCGCGCAGCAGACCGGCAACCGCGGCGACGAAGAAAACACTGTGCGGCGGTTCGCTGCGGGCCGGAAACAGAAAGTCGCGGCTGCGCTCGATCAGGCCGGTGTCGAGATCGGCATTGGCAAACGCCGGGCAGGCAACGAGACGCGACAGGAAGTCGATGTTGGTCGTCACGCCGACGATGCGGTAATCGGCCAGCGCCTGCCGCATGCGCGCCAGCGCCGCATGCCGGTCGACGTCCCAGACGATCAGCTTGGCGATCATCGGGTCGTAGAAAGGCGTGATCTCGTCACCCTGTTCGATCCCCGTATCGACGCGAACGTTGAGGCTCTCGGCCGGCCGCGCCAGGTGCAGCAGGCGGCCCGTCGACGGCAGGAAGTCCTGGTCGGGATTCTCGGCATAAATGCGTGCCTCGAGCGCATGCCCACGGATGTCGAGTTGATCCTGGCGCAAGGGCAGCGGCTCGCCGCTGGCGACGCGCAACTGCCATTCGACGAGATCCTGGCCGGTGATCATCTCGGTCACCGGGTGCTCGACCTGCAGGCGGGTGTTCATCTCCATGAAATAGAAGCTGCCGTCCTCGGCGAAGCTGTCGCTGGCGATGAATTCGACGGTGCCGGCGCCGACGTAGCCGACGGCCCTGGCGGCGTCCACCGCCGCCTTGCCCATCGCCGCGCGCCGTGCCGGCGTCATGCCTGGCGCGGGCGCCTCTTCGAGTACCTTCTGGTGCCGGCGCTGCACCGAACAATCGCGCTCGAACAGATGCACACAATGCCCCAGCGAGTCGGCAAAAACCTGGATCTCGATGTGGCGCGAGCGGCTCAGGTACTTCTCGATCAGCACCTGCTCGGAGGCGAATGACGAAGCCGCTTCGCGCCGGCACGAAGCGAGCGCGGCGGCGAAATCCTCGCTGCGCTCGACCACCCGCATTCCCTTGCCGCCCCCACCGGCAGACGCCTTGATCAGTACGGGATAACCGATCGCATCGGCTTGTCCCTGCAGGAACTCCGGTTCCTGATCGTCGCCGTGGTAACCGGGCGTCAGGGGCACGCCGGCGGCGGCCATCAGCGTCTTCGCCGCCGACTTCGAACCCATGGCGCGGATCGCGGCTGCCGGCGGACCGATGAAGACGATACCGGCAGCCGCGCAGGCGTCGGCGAACCGGTCGTTCTCGGAGAGGAAGCCATAGCCCGGATGGATGGCCTGCGCGCCGGTTCGGCGGGCAGCATCGAGAATCCGCTCGCCCACCAGATACGATTCGCGAGCGGCGGCCGGACCGATGCACACCGCCTCGTCAGCCAACCGGACGTGGCGGGCATTGTCGTCGGCTTCGGAATAGACGGCGACTGTGCGCACTCCCAGACGGCGCGCCGTCCGGATCACCCGGCAGGCGATCTCGCCGCGGTTGGCAATCAGAATCTTGGAAAACATTCAGCCACCTTTCACTCGGCGAGCCAGTTCGGCGCCCGCTTCTCCAGAAACGCGGCCAGGCCTTCCCGGCCCTCCGGGCTGGCGCGTACGCGCGTGATGCGCTGCGCCGTCTCGTCGATCGTCTGCGCGTCGATCGGCTGGCCGGCAACGACGCGAATCAGCTCCTTGCACTCGGCCTGCGCGTGCGGGCCGTTGGCGAGAAGGCTCTCGAGAATCTCGGCTATCGCCTCGTCGAGTTGCTCCTCGCCCGGAACGAGCTCGTGCAGCAGTCCGATCCGGTAGGCCTCGGCAGCCGAAAAACGCTCTGCGGTGAGCATGTAGCGACGGCTGTAGCGCTCGCCGATGGCCGCCAGCACGTAGGGACTGATCACCGCCGGGACGATGCCGAGCTTCACCTCGCTTAGCGTGAACAGGGCGTCGTAGGTGCCGACAGCGATGTCGCAGGCAGCGATCAGTCCGACGCCGCCGCCGTAGGCGGCGCCCTGCACGCGCGCGATCGTCGGTTTGGCAAGCTCGTTCAGGGTCGCCATCAGCTCGGCGAGCCGGTTGGCGTCGCGCAGATTCTCCTCCGGGGTATAGTCGGCAGCCCGCTTCATCCAGCCGAGATCGGCGCCGGCGCAGAAGCTCTTGCCGGTCGAGGAAAGCACCACGGCGCGCACGCGCTCGTCAGACTCAAGCTCTTGCAAGCCGACGGTGATCTCGGCAATCAGCTGCTCGTCGAAGGCGTTGTGACATTTTGGCTTGTTCAGCGTCAGAATGCCGACGCTGCCGTCGACCTCGGTCATGATCGATTGATACTCGCTCATCGCTTCCCTTCACATCCGGAAAATGCCGAACTTCGTCGCTTCGGCGTCGGCGTTCAGCGCAGCCGAAAGGCCGAGGCCGACCACCCGACGGGTGTCAGCGGGGTCGATCACGCCGTCGTCCCAGAGGCGGGCGCTGGCGTAGTAGGGGTGACCCTGCAGCTCGTACTGGTCGCGGATCGGCGCCTTGAAGGCCTCCTCATCGTCGGCGCTCCAGGTCTTGCCGGCAGCCTCGAGGCCGTCGCGGCGGACGGTCGCCAGCACGTTCGCCGCCTGCTCACCGCCCATCACCGAGATGCGCGCGTTGGGCCACATCCACAGGAAGCGCGGGGAGTAGGCGCGGCCGCACATGCCGTAGTTGCCGGCGCCGAAAGAGCCGCCGATGACGACCGTGAACTTGGGTACTCGCGCGCAGGCCACCGCGGTCACCATCTTCGCGCCGTCGCGCGCGATGCCGCCGTTCTCGTACTTGCGACCGACCATGAAGCCGGTGATGTTCTGCAGGAAGAGCAGCGGAATGCCGCGCTGCGCGCACAGCTCGATGAAATGTGCGGCCTTCAGCGAGGACTCCGAGAACAGGATGCCGTTGTTGGCGACGATGCCCAGCGGGTAGCCCCACAGGCGTGCGAAGCCGCAGACGATGGTCGTTCCGTAGCGCGCCTTGAATTCATCGAAGTCGGACCCGTCGACGATGCGGGCGATGATCTCGCGCACGTCGAAGGGCTTCTTGGTGTCCGTCGGAATCACGCCATACAGCTCTTCGGTCGCGTAGAGCGGCTCGCGTGGCTCGCTGAGGCTCAACGGCGGCTGCTTGCGCCAGTTGAGGTTGGCGACGATGCGGCGGGCGATCGCCAGCGCGTGTGCATCGTTCTCGGCGTAGTGATCGGCAACGCCGGAAATGCGCGTGTGCACGTCGGCGCCACCGAGGTCTTCCGCGCTCACCACTTCACCGGTCGCCGCCTTGACCAGCGGCGGCCCACCGAGAAAGATCGTTCCCTGCTCCTTGACGATGATCGATTCGTCGGACATCGCCGGCACGTAGGCGCCGCCGGCGGTGCACGAACCCATGACGGCGGCGATCTGCGGGATGCCGGCGGCCGAAAGGTTGGCCTGGTTGTAAAAAATGCGGCCGAAATGCTCCTTGTCGGGAAAGACCTCGTCCTGCATCGGCAGGAAAGCGCCCCCTGAATCGACCAGATAGATGCAGGGCAGCCGGTTCTCGCCGGCAATCTCCTGCGCCCGCAGATGCTTCTTGACCGTCAGCGGGTAATAGGTGCCGCCCTTCACCGTCGCATCGTTGGCGAGAATCATGCACTCGACGCCATTCACGCGGCCGATGCCGGTGATCAACGAAGCCGCCGGCACTTCGAATGGCGTTGCCTCACCGTACATGCCATACGCGGCGAGCTGCGACAGTTCGAGGAAGGAGGAGCCCGGATCGATCAGCGCATTGACGCGCTCGCGCGGCAGCAGCTTGCCGCGCGCCAGATGTTTCTGTCGCGCCCCTTCCGGACCACCGAGGGCGATCGTCGCCACCGTCGTGCGCAGGTCGGCAACGATCTTGTCCATCGCCCCGACGTTGGCCTGGAAGTCGGCGCTGCGCGCGTTGAGCTGGGTCTGCAGGATCGGCATCAAAAACCTCCGGCGGCCAACCAGCGCTCGATCTGAGGCAGTCGGTCAGCACCAAAAAACGGTTCGCCGTCGACGCTGATGTAGGGCGAACCGAAGACGCCCTTGGCAAGCGCCGCCTCGCATTCAGCCTTCAGACGTTCCTTGAGCGCGACGCTGTTGAGCGCTTCCGCGAGTGTAGCGCGGTCGGCGCCGTGGCGGGTCGCGAGTTCGAGCACGACGGCCACGTCGGCAATGTCCCGCCCGTCGCGGAAGTAGGCGCGATAGACGCTGTGCGCGAAGGCGCGCGCCGTTTCGCAGTCATTATCGTGCAACCAGTAATAGGCACGCGCCGCGTGCATCGTGTTGATCGGAAAGGTCGCCGGGTGCGTGTAGGGCACATCGAGAAAGCGCGCCGAGCGCGAAAAGTCATGCAGCGAGTACTCGCCCTTGAGCGGCAGCGTCGTCAGCGGCGCGCCGCCGGTCTGCTTGAAGATGACGCCGAGCAGGATCGGCCGCCACTTAACCTTGCGACCGTGGCGCGCGGCAAGGTCGTCGATCTTTTCCGACGCCAGGTAGCCATAGGGGGATGAGAAGTCGAAATAGAACTCTATCGGCTGCGACATGGTTTCGTTCTCCTGACGGGTAAGCTTCGATGGTGAGGGCTCGGCACCTGGCCTGTCCGCGATTGCCCTGGCGCGATTGCCCTGGCGCGACTACCAGGGCCAATGATGCTGCCTGATCCCCAGGCGATGATTGACAGGCGATCTCGCCGATGCCCTGGGACCGGTATGCAGCAGGCCGTCAAGATGACGCTCGCGCATCAGCGACAAGAAGCTTTCGTCCAGGAAGCCGACTCGATAGGCATGCTGCGAGAGGTCGATGTCGCCGAAGAAGTTCACCTCGAGTACTTTCGGGCCGTCTTCGCAGAGCGCGATATCCCATCCCGGGCAAATGAATCCAGGAAACGCCTTTTGCGCGTTCTCGACGAGAGCCAGCAGATCACCCCAGTAGGGGATCTGAAACCCGACGATGTCTCGACCAGTCCTCGGATGTGCGGCGTTTATTGTCTGCTTGAGTCCGGTCCCGGCAATCACCCGTGAGACCTTGCCCGTGGCCACGTCCACGGCGCCCAGCAGGTTGCCGCTCGCTCCGTGTTCGAAGTTGTCCGAATCCTTCACGCCGACGTTGATATTGAAGATCGCCTTGGTTATTGTCGTGCTCCCGCCCGACAGGAAGGAATGTATGCGCAGACCGGAGATCTTTGCCGACTGTGTGAGCGCGCGAATCTCGGGGTGTGAAGTGAGTGGCTGTTGCAGCATCCAGCCCAGGGTTCTGCCGGCATCCAGCGAGCGGCAGAAGTCCGCGATCGGCTCCGCCGCGCCATTCCCCAAGATGACGTTGTTGCCATCAATGCGCTGAACGAGCAGGTTCCCTCGGCCATAGGCGCCAAACGCGCGCTTGAGGTAAACGGGCAGGCAGCCCGGGCTTTTCAGATACTCTTCCAGTTCTTCCGCGGAGCCAAGTGAGCGTACCGAATCCGGGCGGCTTGACCGGTAAATCGCGCGCACCTCCGGAATCGGGATGCCATGACCCCGCAGCAGGGCATACATGGTGACTTTGTCGAGGCTGAGGAACTTGGAGTAATTATCGATCAGAATCTCCTCGAGCAGTCCCTGAGTACGCAGTCCGCCGAAGCTCGCCTTTTCGGAGAAAGTGAGATCATCGAGATACAACTTGAAGTCGATATACTCGGACAGGCCAAGGCGCGTCGGCGACGCGCGCAGTTTCAAGGCCTCTACCACAAGCGTCGCCAGCGATCGACCAGACTCGCCGGCAGCTTGCGTGAAGTCTTCCAGGATGCTCATCTTCTCGGAATTCCTATGGTTGAACGGCGAGGGGCGCCGCCAAGTCGGACCAAGAATACAAGATGGGCCGGCCCCGACTTTGCCCACCAGCACCGTAGCCCGGATGCAGCGCATGCGAAATCCGGGGTCGCCGGCCAGTTCGCGATGGGGTGTGCCCCGGATTCCATTTCATTGCATCCGGGCTACTCCGCTACTCCGGCCTTCGGCCACAGCACCATCTGCGTGCATCGGAACAGTGCCAGTCGTCGGCCGTCTTCGCTGCGCACCTCGGCATCCCACACCTGCGTCAGGCGACCGCTGTGAACAGCCGTGGCGGTACACAACAACAAGCCTTCGGTCAGCGTGCCGAGAAAATTGGTTTTCAACTCGATCGTCGTGAAGCCGCCAGCGCCCTCCGGCAGATGGGCGATCGTCGCGTAGCCGGCACTCGTATCGGCGAGCGCGACGATCGTCGCTGCGTGCAGGAAGCCATTCGGCGCCAGCATCTCGGGCCGGATCGGCAGGCGGGCATCGAGCCGACCCGGCTCGATGCCGATGATCTCGATACCGAACCAGCCGGGCAGGTGGCCGGGAGCACGCGCATTCAGCGAGGCGACGCTGACGTCGGGACGCAGAAGGTGACGACTCATGTCAGTCGCCGGCGACGGCGCGGCCGATCACCAGACGCTGGATGTCGTTCGCTCCCTCGTAGATCTGGCAGACACGCACGTCGCGATAGATCCGCTCGACCGGAAAGTCGCTGACGTAGCCGTAGCCGCCGAGAATCTGGATGGCGTCGGAGCACACCTTCTCGGCCATTTCGGAGGCGAACATCTTGGCCATCGACGCCTCCTTCAGGCAGGGCTTGCCGGCGTCCTTGAAGGTGGCGGCGCGCCAGACCATCAGGCGGGCGGCGTCGATCTGCGTGGCCATGTCGGCGAAACGGAAGCTGACGGCCTGATGCTCGATGATCGGCTTGCCGAAGGTCACGCGCTCCTTCGCGTATTGCACGGCGGCATCGAATGCGGCACGCGCCATGCCGACCGACTGCGCGGCGATGCCGATGCGGCCCGCCTCGAGGTTGGACAGCGCAATCCGGTAGCCGTCGCCTTCCCTGCCGAGCAGACAGGAAGCCGGAATGCGGCAATCCTCGAAAAGGATCTGCGCGGTATCCGAGGCGTGCTGGCCCATCTTCTCCTCGATGCGGGCGACGATGTAACCGGGCGTCGTGGTCGGCACCAGGAAGCACGAGATGCCCTTCTTGCCGGCGGCCTTGTCGGTGACGGCGAAGACGATCGCCACCTGCGCGTACTTGCCGGTGGTGATGAACTGCTTGACGCCGTTGAGCACGAAGTGATCGCCATCACGGTCGGCACGGGTGCTGATCGCCGCCGCATCGGAGCCGGTATGCGGTTCGGTCAGGCAGAAGCAGCCGAGCATCTCACCGCGCGCCAGTGGCTTCAGCCAGGTTTCCTTCTGCTCGTCGGTGCCGTACTTCATGGTGATGCCGCAGGCGAGCGAGTTCTGCACGCTGACGATCGTAGACGTCGCGCCGTCCCCGGCGGCGATCTCCTCGATCACCAGTACCAGTGACATGTAGTCCATGCCGGCGCCGCCCCATTGCTCGGGGACGACCATGCCGAGGGCACCGAGTTCGCCGAGTTCGCGTAGCGCGTCGGCTGGAAAGGTGTGATGGCGATCCCACTCGGCGGCGAAGGGCGCCAATCGCTCCTGCGCGAAATCACGTAGCGACTCGCGGATCATTTCCTGTTCCTGTGTCAGGATCATGCGGTTTTCTCCTTGCTCTTGACGCCGGCCGCTGGTCGCGCACCGGCTTGATTGGTGATGATGACACCGGTAATGACCAGGGCTCCGCCGGTCAGAACGGCGACTTCGAGCCGCTCGTCGAGCAGCAACGCCCCGAGGATGACGGCGCTGACCGGCACCAGATTGATGAACACTGCCGAACGCGTGGGACCGATTCGCTGCACGGCTTCAGCGTACCAGGTGAAGGCCAGTGCCGTCCCGAACAGGCCGAGGAAGACGATCGCGCTCCATGCGTGCCAGGTAGTTCCCGCCAGCGAGAAGAGCGATCCCTGCAACAATGCGGCAGCCGTCAGCATCAGCCAGCCGGTGACGCTGGCGCCGAAGGTCATCGCCAGCGGCGACAGCGAACGGGTACCGCGCCGGCCGACGAAGGTATACACCGCCCACAGCACGCTGCAGCCGATGATCAGCCATTCGCCGAGACCGACCTGCCCGGTGAACAGAAGCCGCGGGTCGCCGTTGGTGACCACGACCAGGCAACCGAACATTGCCACCCCGATGCCGGCCGCTTTCATCGGCGACATCGGCGCCCCAAACAGTAACCAGTCGCCGGCGGCCACGACAGCGGGGGTCAGCGCGACAACCAGTGCACCACGGCCGGCCTCGATCAGCTTCAACCCATACAGAAAGCACAGGTTGTAGAGAAAGATGCCGCTGGCACCCATTGCCGCGAGAGTCAGCCACTCGGCGAGCGACCAGCGCGGCCACCCTTCGTGGATGACCACCAGTGTGCCGAGCACCAGCGCCGCGAGCAGGAAGCGCCAACTGGCAACCGCCAGCGGCGAGGCTTCGCTGACGGCAACCCGACCGGCGATCCATGTCGCCCCCCAGACGACGGCGGTAGCGACCAGTTTGACGTAGGTGGCCGGTGTCGCAGCCGCTGGCGCCGACGCCGCCTTCAAGGGCAGGGTCCCGTGACCGCGCCGCCGCCCACGCGGCGCAGGCACGCGCGCCCGGGAGCAAGCCCGTCGGGCGTCTGCGCGTAAGGCGCGCTCAAACCTGCAACGCCTCGAGCGCCGCGACGTAGCGCGGCAACAAGTCCTCACGACGGTGCACCGTGAAGCCGAGATCGCGCATCAGGCCATCCTTGAGGCCGTAGATCCAGCCGTGTACGGTAACTGGCTGACCGCGCTCCCAGGCATCCTGGACGACGAAGGTCTGACATACGTTCGCCACCTGTTCGAGGACGTTGAGTTCGCACAGGCGATCGTGCCGCTTCTCGGCCGGCAGCGCGTCGACCAGTGCCAGGTGTTTGTCATGCACGTCGCGCACGTGCCGCAGCCAGATGTCAACAAGTCCGGCACGGTCGCGATTGAGTGCCGCCTTGACGCCGCCACAACCGTAGTGACCGACGACCATGACATGCCTGACCTTGAGAACATCAATCGCGAACTGGATCACCGACAGGCAGTTGAGATCGGTATGTACGACCACGTTGGCGACGTTGCGATGGACGAACAGCTCTCCCGGCAGCAGGCCGACGATCTCGTTGGCCGGCACGCGCGAATCCGAGCAACCGATCCAGAGGTACTGCGGCGTCTGCAGGCGCGACAGCTTGAGGAAATACTCGGGGTTGATCTCCTGCATGCGACTCGACCAGGCACGGTTGAAGTCGAACAGGTGGAACAGGTTCTCGTTGGAGACCTCTTCCTCCGACCAGTTTTCCAGGTCGAGGGCGAGGAACATCGTGCCTTCGAGGGGCGTCTGGTAGTAGGCGGGCGTTTCGACGAAACCCATCTCGCGGTAGAGGCGAACCGCGAAACGCATCGCCGGCAGCGTGTCGAGGAGCAGTTTGCGGTAGCCTATTTCCTTGGCCGCGCGGATCGCCGCCAGGACCAGATCACGACCTATGCCGAAGCCGCGCTGGCTGGGCTCGACGTAAAGCCGCTTCATTTCGCACAGGCCGGTGGAAAAGGCGCGAATCGCGACGCAACCCGCCGGCTGGCCATTGTGTTCAGCATAGAAGAGGCGACCGCTCGGTAGCGAATAGGCGCCCGGCAGCGAAGCCATTTCGTCGTCGAAACCCTGAAAGGACAGGTCGACGCCGAGCCAGGCCGCATAGTTGCGGAAGAACTGGCGGACGTGGTCGACGGCGGCCGTGTCGTCGACGGTGAGCGTTCGTAGTGTAATGGTGGTCATCGTTCAGCAGGTGGCAGGAGGAAAGTGGGTTGAGGGAGAAGAGCAGGCCGTTGGCAGCGCGCGCTGTTCACCCGGCCGGGATGCGGCACGCCGCCGATCACTGGCACCTCAAGAGGTTTCGGCAAACAGCTCGCGGCCGATGAGCATGCGGCGGATTTCCGAAGTGCCGGCGCCAATTTCGTAGAGCTTGGCATCGCGCCACAAACGCCCGGCCGGATACTCGTTGATATAGCCATTGCCACCGAGCGCCTGAATCGCTTCGCCAGCCATCCAGGTCGCTTTCTCGGCCGCGTAGAGAATCGCTCCGGCGGCGTCCTTGCGTGTCGTCTCGCCACGGTCGCAGGCCTCGCCGACGGCGTAAACGTAGGATCGGCAGACGTTGAAGGTGGTGTACATGTCGGCGATCTTGCCCTGCATCAACTGGAACTCGCCGATCGCCTGTCCGAACTGCCGGCGGTCATGGATATAGGGCAGTACCAGGTCCATCGCCGCCGCCATGATTCCCAGGGGACCGCCGGCAAGCACCGCGCGCTCGTAGTCGAGGCCACTCATCAGCACGCGTGCGCCACCATCGACCTGGCCGAGAACGTTTTCTGCGGGCACTTCGCAGTCGTCGAAGAACAGCGGATAGGTATTCGAGCCACGCATGCCGAGCTTGTCGAGCTTGGCGCCACAGGAAAACCCGGGCATTCCCTTTTCGACGATGAAGGCGGTAATCCCCTTTGCCGCGGCGTGAATGTCGGTTTTTGCGTAGACCACCAGCGTGTCGGCATCACCGCCGTTGGTGATCCACATCTTGCTGCCGTTGAGGATGAAGCGATCGCCCTTGCGCTCGGCGGCGAGCTTCATGCCGACCACGTCGGAACCGGCATTGGCTTCCGACATGGCGAGCGCCCCGACATGCTCGCCGGAAATCAGTTTCGGCAAGTACCTGGCTTTCTGCGCTGTCGTGCCGTTGCGACGGATCTGATTGACGCACAGGTTGGAGTGCGCACCGTAGGAAAGCGCGACGCTCGCCGAAGCCCGCGACAGTTCTTCCATGGCGACGATATGTGCCAGATAGCCCAGACCGATGCCGCCGTACTCCTCCTCGGCGGTTATGCCGAGCAGACCCAGGCTGCCGAGCTTGCCCCACAGGTCGCCGGGGAACAGGTTGTCGCGATCGATGGCCTCGGCCCGTGGCGCGATTTCGTTGGCCGCAAAGGCACGTACCGTCGCCCGCAGCATGTCGATGGTTTCGCCATGGGCAAAATTCAGGCTCGGATATTCCATGTCTGTCGCTCCTCGAGGGGATCTTGTGGGGCTTTTTCCTTCTTGCCATGAACGGCCATGATCGTCTGCTGCATCAGCGCGCAGAGCGTCTTCTTGCCGTGCTTGACGGCAAGCACTTCGGCTCTGGTGACGATCAGCGTTCGCCCGTAGCGAACCACCGACCCCTCGGCAATCAGCAACTGCCCTTCGGCAGGGGCCAGCAGGTTGAGCTTGTACTCGACGGTCAACACACCGGTTTCGTGCGCGGTCAGCGTGCTAGCGGCGTAGCCGGCTGCCGAATCGGCAATCATGCCGACCACTCCGCCATGGATGTAGCCGTGCTGCTGCGTGATGTGAGGCTTGTGCGGCAGGTGAATCTCGGTGTAGCCGGCCTCGACCACCGGCATGCTGGCACCGATCAACACCATGGCCGGCTGCCGCGCAAAGCTGGCGCGCACGCGTTCGACAAAATGAGGATCCTGGGCTTTGTGCATGGGCACCATTCAAATTCGCATCGTTCGCGGCGTGATAGCGCACTCTCTCGCCAGCCGGGAAATGCTGAAGGTCGGTTTGGGCTGTTCCACCACGGCACTGTTCGGCGTCGGATCACGTGTACAATGGTTCGCTAAGGAGACCACCGCACACCCGTTCGCGGCCGCCTCCGTCCGGCAAGTTTATAGGTTTCAGAGGTTTTTACAATCCGCTACCCGATGCTGCCCGATTATCCTTTTGCCACCCCTCCCGCTGCCGGCGAGACTTTCCAGGTTTCTCCCGGTATCCACTGGCTGCGGATGCCACTGCCCTTCGCGCTCAACCATATCAACCTCTGGCTGCTCGAGGACGACGACGGCTGGGTGATCGTCGACACCGGCTTCGCGCTGGATGCGGTCAAGGAGTGCTGGCAGCAGGTCCTGGCGCGGCTGGCGACGACGGCGTGTGGCGGGCGCATCTCGCGCATCGTCGTCACCCATTTCCACCCCGATCACCTCGGTCTCGCCGCCTGGCTGCAGGAACTGACCGGGGCGCCCTTGTTGATGACGCTCGGCGAGTACCTGACGGCCCATGCCGTCTGGCACGAGGTCGGCGGTCACGGCAACCAGCCGATGTTGACGCAGTTCCGGGCGCACGGGCTGGACCCCGAGCGTTGCGCGGCGCTCGAACGTCGCAGTGGTGGCTACAACCGCGGCGTACCCCGGATTCCCACTGCTTACGAGCGTCTGCGTGCCGGCGACGTGCTGACGATTGGCCGGCATCGCTGGCAGATCCGCGTCGGCTTTGGCCACTCGCCCGAGCACGCCGCCCTCTACAGCGCCGATCTCGGCGTGCTGATTTCCGGCGATATGCTGCTGCCGAAGATCTCGACCAACATCAGCGTCTTTGCCGTGACACCGACCGCCGACTCGCTTGCCGACTTCCTGTTGTCGATCGACGCCTATCGCGAGCTGCCGCCGGAGACCCTGGTGCTGCCTTCGCACGGCCTGCCGTTCCACGGCATCGAAAACCGGGTGGCTGCGCTGCACGCCCACCATGAAGAACGCCTGCTGGTTCTCGAAGAGCACTGCGCGACGCCGCGCAGCGCTGCCGAATTGCTGATGGCGCTGTTCCCCCGGGATCTCGACACGCACCAGACGATGTTCGCCATGGGCGAAGCGATCGCGCATCTCAATCGTCTCGAACACGCTGGACGCCTCGTGCGCATCGAGGACGACGATGGGCTGGTCCGCTTCGTCAGAAAGCCGGGAGCAGCGCAGCGAGCCGGCAAGCCGGCAGCCAGCCGATGATGACGTTGCCACCCGTTGACGGCCCGGAAGGCCCGTCTCTACCCCCGCCCGCAGACATCGCCGACAGCTATGTGGAGGTCGCGCAACGTGCCTCTCGGTTGTTAGCCGAGACCATGAGGCGGTGGAGTCGACGAGGCATGGCCTTCCCCAGCGAGGAATTGCGCGTCGCCAAGGCCTTCATGGACGTCTCGGCACGCCTGCTGGCCAACCCCTACCGGTTGGCGCAGACGCAGATGGCGATGATGCGCGACCATGTCCATCTGTGGCAGCAGTCGATGCTGAAGACGATGGGTATGCCGTTCCACGCCGTCGCCACACCCGGCCCCGGCGACTCGCGCTTTGCCGACCAGGCCTGGGAAGAGAACTTCCTCTTCGACTTCATCAAGCAGTCATACCTGATCACGGCTCGTCATCTGCAGGGCACCGTCGCCCGTGCGGCAGGACTCGATGCGGCGTCACAACGTCAGGTGCAGTCGCGTACCGAACAATACGTCGCCGCGCTGTCGCCGACGAACTTTGCGCTGACCAACCCCGAGGTCCTGCGCGCAACCTTCTACAGCAATGGCCGGAACCTGATCAACGGTCTCCGGGAACTGCTCAAGGATCTCGAACATGGCGCTGGCGAGGGTCGCCTGCCGATGGCCGGCGGCGGCACCTTCCATCTTGGCAAGGACATCGCCGCCACGCCCGGCAAGGTCGTTTTCGAGAACGAGCTGCTGCAGTTGATCCAGTACCTGCCGACGACCGCCGAACAGCACCGCAGGCCATTGCTGATCGTGCCGCCATGGATCAACAAGTATTACGTCTTCGACCTGCGCGAGAGCAACTCCTTCGTCAGGTGGGCCACTGACCAGGGCCTGAGCACCTTCGTCATCAGCTGGGCCAGCGCCGGCGAGAAACTGACGCACAGGAGTTTTGACGACTATCTGAGCGACGGCTTCCTGGCGGCGATCGACGCGGTCGAAATGGCGACGGGTGAGCAGGAGATTCATCTCCTCGGTTACTGCCTGGGCGGCACGCTGCTGATGGCGACACTGGCCTGGATGGCCGCCCGCGGCGACGGGCGGGCGGCCTCGGCGACTTTCCTCGCGAGCATCGTTGACTTTTCGGACACCGGCGAGGTGCGCACACTTGCCGCGCGGAACCTACCCGTGGGAGTCGATGAGAAGTTGCGCGCCGACCTCGAAAGCCCGCTCGCTACCGACACCTTCAGGATTCCGCATGCCAACGAGCTGCTGTGGTCTTTCGTGATCAACAGCTACCTGCTCGGCAGGGGTTCCTTTCCCGCCGACCTGCTTTATTGGAGTGCCGACGCGACGCGTGTGCCGGACGCGTTGCACCGCTTCGTTCTCGAGAACCTTGTCGAGGCCAACCGGCTGGTGCAGCCAGGAGGCTTGTCGCTGGCCGGCTCGGCCATCGATATCGGCCGAGTCAAGGTCCCCTGCTATTTCCTGTCGGCGATCGAAGACCATATTTCGCCCTGGCAAAGCTCCTACCTGGCCGCGCGAGTTCTGGGTGGACAGGTCAGGTTCGTTCTCGGCGGAGCCGGTCACGTCACCGGCCTGGTCAATCCGCCGGCGGCCAACCGGCACGGCTACTGGATCAACACTGCGCTGCCGGGGTCAGCCGACGATTTCCTCAGCGGTGCTACCAGGCATCCCGGCTCCTGGTGGACCGACTGGCAGCAATGGCTGCTCGCGCAAGCCGGCGACAGCGCGCGGGTACCGGCGCGCACGCCTGGCGATGGTCCGCTCGAGGTGATCGAGGAGGCTCCGGGCCGCTACGCGGCTGCCCTGGCCAAGCCGCCAAGCCCCGGCCAGGCGGCCAGAAATGGACCATGAGTTCGACGCTGCTTCCCGACTATGCCGGCGGCGGCATCGTCAACCTGATGCAAAGCGTGGCGACGGCCTGCGGCAGCACGCGCGCCCGCTACCCGGAACTGGCTGCGCTGTCGGCAGCGCAGCTGGCCCGGGCGCGGCATGTGGTTCTGCTGGTCATCGACGGCCTTGGCCTGCGCACGCTGGCCAGACACACGGCCAGCCCGCATCTGCAGCGTTACTTGCTCGGCAGCATGACCTCGGTTTTTCCCTCGACCACGGCGAGCGCGATCACCACACTGATGACCGGTCTGGCGCCGGCACAGCACGGACTCACCGGCTGGCACATGCACATGGACGAGATCGACCAGACCTTGTCCATCCTGCCGCTGACCCCCCGTCTGGGACCGGCCAGAATGTTGCCGGACGAACTGCCGGCACGTCTGTTCGACCATCAGTCGCTCTCTCAGACGCTGGATCGCGAGTGCTGGGTGATCGCGCCGAGAAGCATCGTCGGCAGCGCCTTCAACGCCTGGCACGCGCGCGGCGCGCAAACGCTGGGCTACAACGGTTTGCCCGGAATGTTTGCCGGCCTGGGCGAGCTCCTGCAAGCCGACGCGAGGCCGCGTTATGTTTATGCCTACACTCCCGATCTCGACAGTTTTTCGCACCATTACGGGACCGACAGCCGGCAGGCGCAGCAAGCGCTGACCGACCTCGACAGTCTCTTCGGCGCACTGCTGCGTCGGCTGCGGGGCAGCAACACCTGGCTCTTGGCCACTGCCGACCACGGTTTCATCGATTCGCCCACTCGACGGGTGATCGATCTCGCGGACCATCCGCAGCTCGCCGCGCTGCTCCTCCGCCCTCTGTGCGGCGAGCGCCGCGCCGCCTATTGCTACGTGGCACCGGACAATCGGCCCGCTTTTGAAGCTTATGTGCGCCGCCACCTCGCCCGCGCGACCCATCTGTACGCCAGCGAGCGACTGATCGCCGCTGGCTGGTTCGGCCCGCCACCGCATCATCCGCGCCTTGCCGCGCGAGTCGGCGACTACACGCTGGTCATGAAAGACAACTGGACGATCAAGGACTGGCTGCCGGGTGAAAAACGCTACACGATGGTCGGCGTGCACGGCGGCATCAGCACCAACGAGATGCGCGTACCACTGGTCGCGGTGCACGTGTAGTATTGTCGGGGATAGCCCTGCCGATGGGCAGGACATCGATCCGACAAGGAGTCCACCCATGCCTGGCGACAACACCAAGTCCGCACACACCGACCGCCTGATCGCCGATGCCATCCGCAACCGCCGCAACCGTGAGGCAGGCTATCGCGAACAGGCCTTGAAGATCTACCCGTGGATCTGCGGTCGCTGCGCCCGCGAGTTCACGCATCAGAACCTGCGCGAGCTGACCGTTCATCATCGCGACCACAACCACGACAACAACCCGGGCGACGGCAGCAATTGGGAACTGCTTTGCCTCTACTGCCACGATAACGAGCACGCCCGACAACTCGACGCCGAAGCGGCCCGCCAGGCTGGCGTCGGCTCGTCTGCGGAGAGGCCCGCCGCGCGCGCGACGGCGAGCCCCTTTGCCAACCTGAAAGACCTGCTGAAGCGCAACGAAGACTAACTTGGCCACCCGCTGGCCAGCGTTTTCAGGCAGAATTCGGCTCGCTGCCGGATGATGCCGATTTCCCCTGCGGCTCTGACCGCGACCAAGCGGCGACGCGCCCGACCGACCGCCAGCGCGCAGCGCTGTGGGACACGATAGAATGGCCAACGAATTCAGCTTCCAGCTTCTCGAAGACATCGCTCGCGACCTTTCCGGCGAGGTCGTCTGTTTTCCCACCTTTCTCGATATCACCTTCCAGGTGCGGACGGCGCTCAAGAACCCAAGTCTGAGTATCGATCAACTGGGCAAGCTGGTTGGTGCCGAGCCCTTGATGAGTACCAAGATCATCCGTCTCGCCAACTCGGCGGCCATGAATCGCTCCGGTCGGACCATCGCCGACGTCAACAGCGCGATCGCCCGGGTCGGCATGGAAGCGGTGCGCAGTGTCGCGTTCGCCGTGGCGATGGAGCAGTTGCTCAACTCAAAGAAGATGGCGCCGTTTCAGGCACTCTCGCGTCGCCTGTGGGAACACACCATGCACGTCGCGGCTCTCTGCCGGGTACTTGCTCGGCGCGTGCCTCAGATCAATCCCGACGAGGCCATGTTCGCCGGCCTGATTCACGACATCGGCGTATTCTATCTGCTGTCGCGGGCGGCGAATTTTCCGGAGCTGATCGCCGACCCGGCCGAGTTGCATCAGCTGCTGGTGCAATGGCACGACAACATCGGGCACGCCTTGCTGGCGGCGATGGGCCTGCCCGAGGACTTGCTGATCGTCGTCCAGGAACACGAACAGGAGCGAACGCTGACCACCATCGGTACGCTGGCGGACGTCCTTTTCGTCGCCAACAGGCTGGCCAACGTCGAGCACGGATGGCGGGACTTGCAGTTCTCCGCGCCGGTCGACGCCGATGCCCTGGCGCATCTTTATGATGCCGCCGCCCTCGGCGCCTTGCTCGTCGAGTCGGCCGAAGACGTTGCCTCACTGAAGAGCGCTCTCGGCACTTGAGGTCTGCGGGAGTCTTTTCCGGCAGGGAACTGCATCCGGGATCGCCAACTGCCGATGGCTGCCCTGGTGCCGTCGCACGCTGTCACAGCCGCCGGATCTTGTCGAGCAGAGCGGTAGTCGACGTCTGGTGAATGAACGGCAGCGAGCGCACACAGCCACCCCAGCCGCACACTTCGCGGTTCCCGACAATGCGCTCCACCGGCCAATCGCCACCCTTGACGAGGATGTCGGGCCGGCAGTCGAGAATCCGTTGCAGCGGCGTATCCTCGTCGAACCAGGTCACCAGCGACACCGAGTGCAGGGCGGCGATGAGCGCCAATCGATCGGTTAGCGGATTTACCGGGCGATCGTCGCCTTTTCCCAGCCGTTTGACCGACTCGTCCGAGTTGAGGGCAACCACCAGAGCGGCGCCGAGCGCCCGTGCCTGAGCGAGAAGGGTGACATGACCGCGATGCAGGATGTCGAAGCAGCCGTTGGTAAACACCAGCGGGCGAGGTAAAGCGAGCACGCATTCGGCGAGTTTTTCGGGCGCTATGATTCTGCTTTCGAAGACCGGTGAGTCGATCGGCGAGCACGGGACTGCTTGGGTCATTGGTCACTCCATGGGCGTCGCCGTCCGGACGTGCGACCGACGGGCGCAGACGCTGCTCGGCTGGCAATAGCCACAGTCTCTCATCCCCCCTCGCACGGGGCAAGATGCAGGCGGTGTGGTCAAGGGAGGGTGCCGCTTGAGCGTCGGCTCGCGGGCCTGACGCCGTGATCGATCGCACGGAACGGGCTGCTGCGACTCGGTATAATCGCGCCTCTAGCGACCCGGCTTGCCGGGCAGGTGCAATCCGGAAACGTTCCGGCTACAGGAGACTGCATGGATATCAGAGACGAAGTGGTATCGGTCCTTGACGAGGTCTTGAGCCTCAAGGGCCGGGCAAGGGGGTTTGCTCTCGACACGCCATTGCTCGGTGCCATTCCCGAACTGGATTCGATGGCGGTAGTCGCCTTGATCACCACGCTCGAAGAGCGCTTCGGATTTGCCGTCGACGACGACGAGATCGATGGCAGCGTCTTTGCCACGCTGGCGACGCTGGTTGCCTTCGTCGAAGGCAAACTGGTGGGGTGAAGAACGTCTAGTCATGGCGCTGGAAGCCTTCTTCCTTTCGGCGTCTCCGGGCCAACGCTTTGTCCTGCTGCACGGCCCGGACGAGCCTTCAAGACTGCGTGGCGCGGTGGTGTACGTCCATCCTTTTGCCGAAGAACTGAACAAGTCGAGGCGCATGGCAGCTTTACAGGCGAGAGCGATGGCCGCCGCCGACTTCGCCGTGCTGCAGATCGATCTGCTTGGTTGTGGTGACAGCTCAGGCGACTTCGGCGATGCCACCTGGGAGGCGTGGCTCGCCGACATCGAGTTTGCATGCGACTGGCTGGTACGCCGCAGGCCAGGCACGCCCCTGTGGCTGTGGGGACAGCGTACCGGCTGTCTGCTGGCAAACGAAGCGGCGAACCGGATGAAGCGCCCCGTCAACCTGTTGTTCTGGCAGCCGGTGCTTTCCGGCAAACAGTTTCTGCAACAGTTTCTGCGTCTGCGACTGGCCGCGGAGATGCTTGGCAGCGATAGCAAGGGCGTGATGGAGCGCTTACGGAACGAACTGCGTCAGGGTGACTCGGTGGAGATCGCCGGCTATCTGTTGTCGCCTGCGCTCGCCAGCGGGCTGGAGAAGGCTGAACTGCTGCTCCCCCACCGCAGCGGCCGTGTCGAATGGATCGAAATCTCCAGCAAGACCGACGGCAGCCTGTCACCGGCAGCGGCCGCCCGTCTAACCCAATGGCAGGCCGCCGGCCAGAGCGCTCGCGGGGCTTCGGTAAATGGCCCGGCGTTCTGGCAGACCGCCGAGATCAGCGAGTGTCCGGCGCTGATCGAAGCGAGTATGCTGGCCATCGCGGGAGCCGATTCAACATGAATGTCGTTGAAGAAGCCCTGCTGTTTCCCTGCGCCGACGAGCTGTTGCCGGCAATCGTCGCCTGGCCGGGCCGATTGCATGCGGCGCTGCGTCCGGCCCGGGTTGGCGCGCAGGCTGCTCCGGCGGCATCGGCCATTGACCCGGGCGCGTTCGCCCAGGCCAGCGACGATGACCGCCGAGCTTCCTGCGGTGTGCTGATCGTTGTCGGTGGCCCGCAGTACCGGGTCGGCAGCCACCGGCAATTCCTGCTGCTCTCGCGCCGCCTGGCGGCCGAAGGTCACCCGGTGATGCGTTTCGACTATCGCGGCATGGGTGACGCGAGTGGCGCGATGCGCGGCTTCGAGGAGGTCGCGACCGACATTGGCGCAGCCATAGACGCCTTTCAGCGTGCCTGTCCAGCGGTGCAGCGTGTCGTCCTCTGGGGGTTGTGCGACGCGGCATCGGCGGCCTTGTTGTACGTCGAGGCGCGAGGAGACGGAAGGGTCGCCGGCCTGGTCGTTCTCAACCCGTGGGTTCGCTCGGAGACGAGCCTGGCGCAGACACACATCAAGCACTACTATGGTCAGCGCCTCATGGAACGTGAGTTCTGGTGGAAGCTGCTGCGGGGCAGGATGGCCATACTGAACTCCGCGCGCACCTTGGTAAAGACAGCGCTGACCGCACGCCGAGGTCCGCCGGCCAACTCGGGGTCGCGTTCGTTCCAGGATCGCATGGCCGATGGCTGGCGGCGATTTCCGGGGTCTGTACTGCTCATCCTGAGTGGGCAGGACTACACGGCGAAAGAGTTTCTCGAGTTCGTCAGTGCCAATTCCGCCTGGGCGGGCCTGATCGAGGCGGCAAAGACACGGCGGGTCGACATCGCTGACGCCGATCATACGTTCTCGTCACGCCTCTGGCGATCGCAGGCGGAAGATGCCACCCTGGCGTGGCTTGGCGCGGTGATGGTGGCTTGACGCGCGATGCTGACGCCGAGGATTCCGAGGCGCCACTAGCGTAGAAATGGGAGCGCTGCAAATGGATCGAGGAAGAGGCAGTTCCAACAGAGTGCGACGCGCCGGCTCTGGCCCGGCACGCCCGGGTTCGCCCCGCTGGTTCCGACGCTATCGCTGGCTCATCCTCGCGGGTTGGCTGCTCGTCCTTCTGGTGGTCGGCTGGGTGCTGTTCGTCCGCTCCGACAAAGCGTCGGTAGCACCACTACCTGGCGGCCCGGCGGCCGAGCGCTCGGCGCCGTCAGCCGCCAGGCCCGACAAGATGCCACCCGTCAAGCTGCCGGCAGACGATGCCACGCACGAAAACCTTACCGAGTGGTGGTATTACAGCGGCCATCTGCAGACCGAATCCGGCGAGCACTATTCCTTTCACCTTGCCTCCTTCATGCGCAAGGGCAGCTTTACCCATGCGGCATTTCACGGCTCGCTGCTCGACCATCAGAACGAGAAGCTGTACACAGAACAGGCGCGCACCGCCGGCAACCCATCGGATGGACGCCGGGACGGCTTTGACTTCAGCTTTGGCGACTGGCGGCTGCAGGGAGTTGGCGCCCAGCACAAAGCCAGGATGGCGGGCAAGGATTTTTCGCTCGATCTGCAAATGAGCGACAACCGACCGCCGGTGCTGCACCAGGCCCCGGGAACTCCGGTTGCCGGCTTGCTCGATCTCGGAGCGTCGGGCACGAGCTATTACACATCGCGTCCGCGGATGAGCGCTCAGGGCACCCTGACGATCGCCGGCACAGCCAAAGCAGTGCGCGGCGAGGTGTGGTTCGATCATCAATGGGGCGACTTCGAAGCGGCGGAGCTGCGCTGGAACTGGTTTGCGCTGCAACTGACGGACGGTGCCGAGCTGATGATCTTCGAGATCTTCGAACGCCGCAGTGGGGCCTCCGTATTACGGATGGGAACCTACGTCAAGGATGGCGCGGTGAGCGCTCTCGGTGCCGCCGACTTTGAAGCGACGTCGCGTGGCACCTGGAAGAGCCCGTCCTCGGGGGTGGTTTATCCGATCCTCTGGACGATCTCGGTACCGTCCCGTGGGCTGAAGCTCAAGGTCGACCCGGTGATCCGCTGGAGCCAGTTCGACGCGCGGACAACGACCCTGAACGTCTACTGGGAAGGCGCGGTGAAGCTGAGTGGTTCGCATACCGGCGTCGGCTTCATGGAACTCAATGGTTACACGATGCCGGAAGAACAGAAGGCGAACAACCGCAAGCCATAGGCGAAGGCTGGCGCAGCCAGCGGAGAGCGACGACGAAGCCGACAGGGTTGCCCGTCGGCAGGCCACGGCCGATGCCGTCGTCCCGAAGATCCGACACGGCCGGAACCGACCGCCGATTTCCGCACCCATTGCCTGCAGGCGCCCAGCCCTGCTCAGCGTTCCACCTTGACCAAGGCGACTGGCGAGAGGGATTTTGCGCTATGATGTTCGGCCGAACATCCCCCTGAGATGCCGATGGCTGGCTTGGACGAAAACACGAAGACCCCGACGGAGATCAAGCTCCATCAGAAGTCTCGCATTCTCGAACTGTGTTTCGAGGGCGGCGAGCGTTTTGAACTGACCTACGAGTTTCTGCGCGTCTTTACACCGTCGGCTGAAGCGCGCGGCCATGGGCCCGGACAGGAAACGCTGCAGGTCGGCAAGCGTGACGTTGGCATCGATCGCATCGAGCCCGTAGGTAATTACGCCATCCGGCCAGTGTTCTCGGACGGTCACGACAGCGGGCTATACTCCTGGGATCTGCTCTACAATCTGGGCGCCCACTGTGAGGAGTTGTGGCAGGCCTACGTCGACAGGCTTGAGAAAGAGGGGGCAAGCCGTGACCCGTCAGCCAGTCAGGCCGTGCCGTCAAAGACCCACGGCGGCTGCGGAACGCGTTGATTCTCGCCGCTCGATCCCCACGCTGATTGATCCATGAACAACAGAAACACCACTCATTTCGGCTTTCAGGAAGTCGCGGAGGACGAGAAGTCACAGCGGGTGGCGGACGTGTTCGATTCCGTCGCGCAACGCTATGACTTGATGAACGACGTCATGTCGGGTGGCCTTCACCGCCTATGGAAGGCCTTTACGATCGCCAAGAGCGGTGTTCGTCCCGGCTGGCGCGTCCTCGATGTCGCAGGTGGCACCGGTGACCTCGCGCTCGCTTTCGCTCGGAAGCTTGGCCAGGACGGCCAGGTGTGGCTGACCGACATCAACAGGTCAATGCTCACTCGCGGACGAGACCGACTCGGCGATGAGGGCTTCATAGTCCCCGTGGCACAATGCGATGCGGAGAAGCTCCCGTTCCCCGACGACTACTTCGACTGCGTGACCGTCGCCTTCGGGCTGCGCAATATGACCCACAAGGAACTGGCGCTGGTCGAAATGCGGCGTGTCCTGCGACCGGGAGGTCGCCTGCTGGTGCTGGAGTTCTCGCAAGTCTGGAAGCCCCTGGCTCCGGCCTACGACTTCTATTCTTTCAAGATAATCCCGCGCATCGGGCAGCTCATCACCCACGACGAGGCCAGTTATCGTTATCTGGCTGAATCGATCCGCGTTCATCCGGATCAGGATGGCCTCAGGTTGCTGATGGAACAAGCCGGATTTGAGCGAGTCGAATACGACAATCTCGCGCTGGGCGTCGTCGCCCTTCACCAGGGTTTCAAGTTTTGACAGGAGAACGGAGTCCATGAAGAAATTTTTTCTGACGCTGGCAATGTGCATGCTGGGTCTTGGGCTGACGGTTGGCGACGCTGACGCCAAGCGATTGGGCGGTGGCAAGTCGTCGGGGATGCAGCGCGAAGCAGTAGCCCAAAGGCCGGCCACGCCGCCCCAGAGCGCCGCGCCAGCGCCGTCTGCCGTTGGCTCGCCGGCGGCGGCGGCAGCAGCGCCGAAGCGGAACTGGATGGGGCCGCTGGCAGGACTCGCTGCCGGCCTGGGAATCGCTGCGCTCCTGTCGCATTTGGGCATGGGTGAGGGCCTGGCCAACTTTGTCATGATCGCGCTACTGGTTGTCGCCGCGGTGGTGGTATTCAAGCTGCTGTTTCGGCGCAAGGCGGCACCTGCCTCGGCATCTTCGGAAGCGATGCAGTATGCTGGCGTAGGAGGGCCGGGCATGGCGCCACCGCCGTTCGACCCCCGGCCAGCCTCGGCGGGGTTGGCTGCTCATGGCGACGATAGTCCGGCGGCACTCCAGCCCTCTGGCGCACCGATAGCAAACGTCCCGGCCGACTTCGATAGCGACGGCTTCCTGCGCATCGCGAAACTCAATTTCATACGTTTGCAGGCCGCCAACGATGCCGGGAATCTTGACGACATCCGCGAGTTCGTCAGTCCCGAGCTATTCGCCGAGATCAGAATGCAGTTCGAAGAGCGGGCAAAAGCACCGCAACAGACGGATGTCGTGACATTGAACGCACAGCTTCTCGAGGTGGTGACGGAGGTCACCCGCCACATTGCGAGTGTCCGCTTCAGCGGCATGATTCGGGAGGAGGCAGGTGCAGCAGCGGCCCCATTCGACGAGGTCTGGAACCTCTCCAAGCCCGTTGAAGGCGGCAAAGGCTGGGTGGTCGCCGGGATCCAGCAGTTGTCTGGATTCTGATGCTGATGCAACCCGCGCTCGGTCTGCTCAATCACGTATTGAGCGAAGAGGACTGGGCACGGGACCGGCTCGCGGGCTTCGCCGGACAAACGGCGCGGTTGGAGTTGGCCAGGGCGGCCTGGGTCGTCAGGATATCCGATACCGGGCTCCTCGATCTTGTCGAAGCGGGCTCGGCGGCGACGGTATGCGTTCGCCTGCCTGAGGACGCACCGGTGCGTGCTCTCACTGACCGAGCTTCGCTTTTCACTTCGGCAACGATCGCCGGGTCTGCAGACCTCGCCGAGACACTGGGGTTCGTGTTTCGCAACATCCGTTGGGACGTCGAACACGACTTGTCGCGTCTGCTTGGCGACATCGTTGCCCGCCGCGTCCTGCAGGTCGCCCGCAGCATCGCCGGCTGGCCTATGGGCAGCGCCAGGGGTCTGGCACTGGCTGCCGCGGAGTTCTTCACACAGGAGGAAGCAACGGTCGCTTGCCGCCCCGATGTGGAGGACTTCTGTGCCGCAGTGGATGTCTTGCGGGACGATACTTCACGCCTCGAGAAGAGACTGGCACGGGCCGAGTTGCTGAGGTAGGCGCGTGAACCGCTGATGTAGGCTGGCGTCGGATCGACAGAATACAAAAAGGCAGCCTGTCGGCTGCCTTTGTCTCGCTTCACGGTCGGCGACCGCTGCCAAACCGGTCAGTGACGACTGCGCAGCTTCTTGATCGCCTGCAGCTGGGCGACCGCCTGTGCCAGTTCGGCCTCCGCCGTCGCCAAGCCAACTTCCGACGAACGATCTCTCAGAGCTTCTTCGGCACGACGCTTGGCTTCCATCGCCTTGGCCTCGTCAAGATCGTGGGCACGGATTGCGGTGTCGGCGAGTACCGTAATCAACGCCGGTTGCACTTCGAGCATCCCACCCGAGACGTAGACCAACTCATACTCCTCGCGGTCAGGAATTTTCAGGCGGATTGTCCCTGGCTTGATACGGGTCAAGAGCGGCGTGTGCCGCGGGTAAATGCCGAGTTCTCCGGCTTCGCCGGGAAAGACCGCGAAGTCGGTCTGCCCCGAAAAGATCAACTCCTCGGCGCTGACAACGTCAACATGGACTCTGATGGACATGGCTGTTCTTCCCTTGCTAAGGGTCGTCTCCGCGCCGGCACGGTGCGAAGACGACGGTCACTGTGCCGCTTTAGAGTGTCTTGGCTTTCTCGAACACTTCCTCGATGCCGCCAACCATGTAAAACGCCTGCTCCGGGATGCTGTCGCACTCGCCTTCAACGATCATCTTGAAGCCCTTGATCGTGTCCTTGAGCGGAACGTACTTGCCCGGCGATCCGGTAAAGACCTCGGCCACGCTGAACGGCTGCGACAGGAAGCGCTGAATCTTCCGAGCGCGGTAGACTGCCAGCTTGTCTTCCGGAGACAACTCGTCCATCCCGAGAATGGCGATGATGTCGCGCAACTCCTTGTATTTCTGAAGGGTCATCTGAACCGCGCGGGCAACGCCATAGTGCTCCTCGCCGACGACTTGCGGGTCGAGCTGGCGCGACGTCGAGTCGAGCGGGTCGACGGCCGGATAGATACCAAGCGAAGCGATATCGCGTGACAACACGACGGTCGAATCGAGGTGCAGGAAGGTCGTCGCCGGTGACGGGTCGGTCAGGTCGTCGGCGGGCACATAGACGGCCTGGATCGAGGTGATCGAGCCCACCTTGGTCGACGTGATGCGTTCCTGCAGGCGCCCCATTTCTTCGGCAAGCGTCGGCTGATATCCCACGGCGGACGGCATCCGGCCCAGGAGCGCCGACACCTCGGTACCCGCCAGGGTGTAGCGGTAGATATTGTCCACGAAGAAAAGAATATCGCGCCCATCGTCGCGGAAGCGCTCAGCCATGGTCAGGCCGGTCAGCGCAACGCGCAGACGGTTACCCGGGGGTTCGTTCATCTGACCGAACACCATCGCCACCTTGTCGAGAACGTTGGACTCCTTCATTTCATGGTAGAAGTCGTTACCCTCGCGAGTCCGCTCGCCGACGCCGGCAAAAACCGAGAGTCCGGAGTGCTGCTTGGCGATGTTGTTGATCAGTTCCATCATGTTGACGGTCTTGCCAACCCCGGCGCCACCGAACAGGCCGACCTTGCCGCCCTTGGCGAACGGACAGACGAGGTCGATGACCTTGATCCCGGTTTCCAGAAGATCGACAGAAGGCGACAACTCGTCGAACTTGGGCGCCAACTGGTGGATCTCGCGGCGTTCTTCTGTGGCAATCGGTCCCGCCTCGTCGATGGGCCGACCGAGAACGTTCATGATGCGGCCAATCGTTGCGTTACCGACAGGCACCGAGATGCCGGCGCCAGTATTGTTTACTTTCATCCCGCGACGCAATCCGTCGGAAGATCCCATGGCGATCGTGCGCACGATACCGTCACCCAGCTGCTGCTGGACTTCGAACATCAATTCGGCCTCGCACATGTCGGACTCTTCAGCCTTGTCGAGCTGGAGTGCGTCGTAGATCCTGGGCATTGCGTCACGCGGGAACTGGATGTCCACCACGGCACCGATACACTGAACAACGTTTCCTTGACTCATCGTCGTATCCCTAATCAATAAACTAACTATCCCGTGGTCAGACAGCCGCTGCGCCGGCGACGATCTCCGAAAGTTCTTTGGTGATCGCTGCCTGGCGAGCCTTGTTGTACACCAGCTTGAGCTCACCGATGACATTCTTGGCGTTGTCCGAAGCCGACTTCATGGCGACCATCCGCGCACTCTGCTCGGAAGCCATGTTCTCGGCAACCGACTGGTAGATCATCGCCTCCACATAGCGCACCAGCAAATCGTCAATCACCGTCTTGGCATCGGGCTCGTAGATGTAGTCCCAGCGGTTGCCCTCGCCACCGACAAGCTCTCCTGATAGTGGCAGCAGTTGGTAGAGCGTCGGCTCCTGTTTCATCGTGTTGATGAAACGGGTGAAAGCAATGTACAAAACGTCAGTCTCGCCCTTCATGTAGGCGTCGAGTTGCACCTTGACCGGGCCGATCAGCTTCTCGAGATGTGGCGTATCCCCGAGACCGGTCAGTTGCGAGACGACATTGGCGCCCGCTCGCTGCATGAAACCCAGTCCCTTGTTGCCGATCGCGGTCACCCGCAGCTTCTTGCCTTCGGCATCCCACTCCTTCATCTTGCCCAAGGCAAGACGAAGGACGTTGGTATTCAGACCACCGCAGAGCCCCTTGTCGGAGGTCACTGTGATCAATCCGACCGCCTTGACCTGAGCGCGTACGGTCAGAAACGGATGGCGATAGTCGGTCAAGGCATGCGAAAGATTGCCGGCTACCTGGCGAATCTTCTCGCCGTAGGGGCGGGCAGCTCGCATCCTGTCCTGCGCCTTGCGCATTTTCGATGCGGCCACCATCTCCATGGCCTTGGTGATCTTGCGCGTGCTTTCGACGCTCTTGATCTTGTTGCGGATTTCCTTGCCGCTAGGCATGGCAATCTCCTCGATCGATCAGGCCAGCGTGGCCTTGAACTCCTCAATCGCCTTGGTGAGCTTTTGCTCACTGTCAGCGTCAAGATCCTTGGTCGTTTCGATCTTGCTGATGAGGTCGGCGTATTTCTGCTTGATGAAGCCGTGCATCTGCTTCTCGACCGACAGTGCCTTCTTCACCTCGACATCGTCGAAGAGGCCCTTGTTCACCGCGTGCAGAGTGATTGCCATCTCGGAGACGGACAGTGGCGAATACTGCGGCTGCTTCATCAATTCGGTCACCAGACGTCCGCGATCAAGCTGCTTGCGAGTCGCTTCGTCAAGGTCGGACGCGAACTGCGCGAAGGCGGCCAGTTCGCGGTACTGGGCGAGCGCCAGACGCACCCCACCGCCGAGCTTCTTGATGACTTTGGTCTGGGCGGCACCACCAACGCGAGAGACGGAAATACCGGCGTCGATGGCGGGCCGGACACCGGCATTGAACAGGTCGGTATCGAGGAAGATCTGGCCGTCGGTAATCGAGATCACGTTGGTCGGCACGAAGGCGGAAACGTCACCCGCCTGCGTTTCGATGACCGGAAGGGCAGTCAGCGAACCGGTCTTGCCCTTGACTTCGCCGTTCGTAAACTTCTCGACCCATTCTTCGGAGACGCGGGCTGCCCGCTCGAGCAGGCGCGAGTGCAGGTAGAAGACGTCGCCCGGATACGCTTCACGCCCCGGCGGACGGCGCAGCAGCAGGGAAACCTGACGATAGGCCCACGCCTGTTTGGTCAGATCGTCGTAGATGATGAGTGCATCCTGGCCGCGATCACGGAAGTACTCGCCCATGGTGCACCCCGAGTAGGGAGCAATGTATTGCAGCGCGGCGGATTCGGAAGCGGTTGCGGCGACGACGATGGTGTATTCCATCGCGCCATTCTCTTCCAGCTTGCGTACGACGTTGGCGACAGTTGAAGCCTTCTGGCCGACCGCAACGTAGATGCAGATCAGGTTCTGGCCCTTCTGGTTGATGATCGTATCCACGGCGACGGCGGTCTTGCCGGTCTGCCGGTCGCCGATGATCAGTTCGCGCTGGCCGCGGCCGATCGGCACCATCGCATCGATCGACTTCAAACCGGTCTGTACCGGCTGCGAAACCGATTTGCGCCAGATAACCCCAGGCGCCACCTTCTCGATCTTGTCGGTCAGCTTGTGGTTCAGCGGACCCTTGCCGTCAATCGGCTGGCCGAGGGAATTGACGACCCGGCCGAGGAGTTCGGGGCCGATCGGCACTTCGAGAATGCGACCGGTGGTCTTGACGGTATCGCCTTCACTGATCTGGTCGTATTCACCGAGAACCACCGCACCAACCGAGTCGCGGTCGAGGTTCAAGGCCATGCCAAAGGTGTTGCCCGGGAACTCGAGCATCTCCCCCTGCATGACGTCAGTCAGGCCATAGACGCGGCAGATACCATCGGTCACCGAGACGACGGTGCCCTGGGTACGCAGATCGGCGCTGATCGCAAGATTCTCGATCTTGCTCTTGATCAGTTCGCTGATTTCGGAAGGATTCAACTGCATGGAAATTCTCCTAGTTGTTGAGCGCCAACCTCAGGCTCTCGAGTTTTCCGCGTACGGAGGTGTCGAGAACCTGGTCGCCAACCACAATCTTGACGCCGCCGATCAGCGATTGATCGACGACCACTTCGGCAGTTAGCCGGGTCTTGAAGCGCACTTCCAGGTCTCCGACCAGCGCCTTGCGCTGTGCCTCGTCAAGCGGGAAGGCACTGTAGATCGTGGCTTCCTTGACGCCTTCCTGGGCGGACCTGAGCGCCTCGAAGAGACCGGCGATTTCCGGCAGCGCGGACAGGCGCTCATTGGCAGCGAGGACGTCGATCAGATTGGCTTCGCCAGCGTCCACCGTCCGGCCGACCAGCGACTTGAAGAGTGCACTCTTCTGCGCGGCAGACAGTTCGGGGTTACCGATGCATGAACGCATCAGGTCATCCCCGGCGATGGCAGAAAGTAGCGACAACCGCTCGGACCAAGCCGCCAGCGCCTTGGTTTCCAGGGCTGTACGGAAAACCGCTTCAGCGTAGGGGCGCGCGATGGTAACGAGTTCGGCCATGGTCTCAGAGTTCCTGCTTGAGCGCGACCAGCATTTCGGAGTGCGCCTTGGCATCCACCTCGCGCTTCAGAATACGCTCGGCACCGGCAACGGCGAGGTCGGCAAGGCGGCCACGCAGTTCGGCGCGCGCTTGTTCGACCTGTTGAGCGATTTCGGCCTTGGCCGAGGCGACCACCTTGTCAGCTTCGACTTTTGCCGTCAGCTTGGCTTCCTCGACCATCTGCGCGGCGCGCTTTTCGGCCGCCGTGATGAGCTCGGCAGACTTGGCCTTGGCGTCACGGAGGGCGTCGGCGGAGCGTTTTCCGGCCAGTTCCAGTTCATGCTTGGCGCGCTCGCCGGCAGCCAGCCCGTCAGCGATCAGTTTTTGGCGATCAGCCATGGCCTTTTGCAGCGGTGGCCAGACGTACTTCATGGTGATCCAGATGAAGACGCCGAACCAGATCGCTTCGCCAAACAGCGTTGCGTTGATGTTCACGCTAACCTCCTGTCAAGAGTTGATCCAAAAGGAGAAGCGCTTAGCCAGCGGCCTTGACAACGGCGATGAAGGGATTTGCAAACAGCATGAACAGCGCGATACCGACACCGATCATGGTGACGGCGTCAAGCAGACCGGCAACGATGAACATCTTGACCTGGAGAGTCGGAATCATTTCTGGCTGGCGAGCGGCTCCTTCGAGGAATCTGCCACCGAGGATACCAAAACCGATAGCGGTACCGAGAGCACCCGCACCGATCAGGATGGCGACGGCGATGGCGGTATTACCAAGCAACATTGACAGAGCGGCTTCCATTAGTTTCTCCTAGTAAAACATGCTAAATGGGTTAAACGGGGACAACGTGAATCAAACTGGTGACAAGACCCGGCACTCGCCCACTAACCGTGGGATTCACTGGCCATCGACAGATACACGATGGTCAGCATCATGAACACGAAGGCCTGCAGGGTGATGATCAGGATATGGAACAACGCCCACGGCAAGGCCAGGGGCAATTGCCAGATGCCCATCAGGGCGATCAGGATGAACACCATCTCGCCGGCATACATGTTGCCGAACAGACGCAGGGAGAGCGAGATCGGCTTGGCGATGTCCTCGATGATCCGGAACAGGAGATTCAGGGGAGCCAGTTTCGCGCCGAACGGCACGGTGAAGACTTCGTGCAGGAAACCGCCGACACCCTTGACCTTGACCCCCATCACCAACATTATCGTGAACACGGTGAGTGACATGGCGAATGTCAGGTTCGGGTCGGTCGTGGGAACGACCTTGAAATAGTGAACTCCCGTAAGGCCGAGCAGCAGCGGGATGAAATCGACAGGGATCAGATCCATGGCATTCATCAGGAAGACCCAGATGAAGATGGTAATCGCCAACGGCGTCACCAAGGGGCTGCGACCGTGATACGTATCCTTCGCCTGCTGATCCACGAAGGACAACACCAGTTCGACGAGGGTCTGCATCTTGCCGGGATTCGTCACGCTCGCTTTACCGGCCAGCTTGGCCATGCCGATGAACGCGAAGAGACCGAGTAGCCCCGAGACGATCAGAGTATCCAGGTGAAAAGTCCAGAAACCTTGCCCGACCGATAGATTGGTGAGGTGATGGACAATGTAGCCGCTCGTCGTTAGTGCCTCGCCCGAAGCCATATTTTTCCCCTATTTGACTATTGCTGCCTGAGCAGCGCCATCCAATAAACGACAACCGTTGCAACATAGGTCAGGAAGAGCGGCAAGGCGACGAGCTGTGCGTAGCTCTTGAACACCAGAGCAAACAACAACAGGGTGACGGCGAACTTGTACCCTTCACCGGCCACCTGAGCGTTGAACGCCCTTTTCGCATCAGGTCCCGCCATCCTCGACTCCCGCAAGGCTCGCCAGACATAAGCGAGAGCACTTGCCATGGCGATACCGCCACCGAGCAAAGCGGAGATCGCCGCGTCGAACCCCATTGCCAGCGCCGCTACCAGCGCCGCGGCCAGTGTGACTCCCAACTGGCTACGCAACACCCAGCGAACCTGAGGATGCACGGCTAACCCCTCCAAAACACCGGCAGAATACCAGACTCGTATAGAGGAATCAAACCGCACATGCAAAAAAGTTGTCCTCGCTTGATAACACCTGCCTTGCGGCCGCCATCGAGGCTCTTGGCGAGGGTCTCTATGATGCGGCGCATCAATGACGCAGGCGCTGCAGGATGCCTTCCAGTTGATCGAGGTCACCGAACTCGATCAGGACCTTGCCGGCGCCCCTCTTGTTGGCGCGAATGGCCACCTGCGCACCGAGCAGGTCTGCCAGTTCCTCCTGCAGACGCAACACGTCGCGGTCCGGTTTTGGCGGCGGGCTGTCTTTCGGTGCGCGGAGCGCGTATTGAACCAGGCGCTCGGTTTCTCGCACCGACAGGCCCTTCTGCACGACGCGCTGGGCAAGCTGCACCTGCAAGGCGCCCGCCAGCGGCAGGAGCGCGCGCGCGTGACCCATGTCGATCTCGCCGCACATCAGCAGTTCCTGCGCCGGTGCTGCCAACTGCAACAGACGCAGCAGATTGGAAGCCGCCGGGCGCGACCGCCCGACGGCATCCGCCGCCTGCTGGTGGGTCATCGAGAACTCGTCGATCAAGCGCTGCAGGCCGAGCGCTTCCTCGAGCGGGTTGAGGTTCTCGCGCTGAATGTTCTCGATCAGGGCCATCGCCAACGCCGCCTCATCGGGAATTTCCCGGATCAGCGTCGACACCTCGCTCAGGCCGGCCATCTGGGCCGCTCGCCAGCGCCGCTCGCCGGCGATGATTTCGTAGCGATCCTCGCCGAGCGGGCGCACCAGTATCGGCTGCATCAAGCCCTGCACGCGGATCGAGGCGGCCAGTTCATCGAGCGACGCGGCGTCCATGCGCGTGCGCGGCTGGTACTTGCCCGGCTGGATGTGGCCGACCGGCAGCGCCCGTTGTTGCTCCCTGTTCTGAGCGTCATTACCGGCCAGCAAGGCATCCAGGCCACGCCCCAAGCCCTTCATCTTCATGGCGCGACTCCCAGTTCGCCGCTGCTCGCGCCATGTCCCCGTGCGCTCGCACGGCGCTCGAGAATCTCCTCGGCCAGCAGGAGGTAGGCCTGCGCCCCCTTGGAACTGCGGTCGAAAGCGATCACCGGCTTGCCGTAGGACGGCGCCTCGGCGAGGCGTACGTTGCGCGGGATGATCGTGCGGTAGACCTTGGCGCCGAAATGGCCTTCGAGCTCGCGCGACACCTGCTGCGTCAGCGTCGAGCGCGGGTCGAACATGGTGCGCAGCAAGCCCTCGATCTCGAGGACCGGATTGAGGTTGCCGCGCACCTTCTTGAGTGTCGCAACCAGGTCAGTCAGGCCTTCGAGTGCGTAGTATTCACACTGCATCGGGATCATCACGGCATCGGCGGCGACCAGGCCGTTGACGGTCAACATGTTGAGCGCCGGCGGACAGTCCAGCAGGACGAAGTCGTACTCGCCGCGCAGGCCGACAAGCGCATCGCGCAGACGATACTCACGCTGCGCGATATCGATCAGGTCGATCTCGGCACCGGCCAGTTCACGATTCGCCGGCAGCACGTCGAAGCCGAACTCGGTCACCAGACGCGTGTCGGCGATCGTCGAGCGACCAATGAGAATCTGGTAGACGGTCGGCAGCGCCACGCGCTTGACGACCCCGCAGCCGGTAGTCGCGTTGCCTTGTGGGTCGAGATCGATCAGCAGTACGCGCTGACCGAGTTCGGCCAGACACGCCGAGAGATTGACAGCGGTCGTCGTCTTGCCGACGCCGCCCTTCTGGTTGGTTACCGCGAGAATCTTTGCCAAATCGACTTGTGCCAAATCAACTATCCCCCGAATTCCCAGCATGGCCAATGCTCATCACCACCAGATGCCGCTCGCCCTCGACGCCCGGCACCGCCAGTCGATGCACCCCATCGACCCGCACGCCGGCCGGCAGGTCGGCGATCTCGTCCTGCGGCCAGACGCCTTTCATGGCCAGCCAGTGGCCGTCCTCAGCGAGCAGGTGGCGCGATAGCTGCACGAACTCGGCCAGATGGGAAAAGGCGCGGGCAGTGATCGCCGCAAAACCGGTGGTCGGTCGATACGCTTCGACGCGACCGCAGTGTACGGCAATATTCCCCAAACCCAGCTCAATTGCCACCTGTTGCAGGAAGGCAGCCTTCTTCGAACTGCTGTCCAGAAGGACCACCGGCAGATCCGGACGGGCAATGGCCAGGGGAATTCCGGGCATGCCGCCGCCGCTGCCCACGTCGAGCAGTGGCGGCGCCTCGACGAAAGGCAGGAGTGCCAGGGAATCGAGCAGGTGATGACTGACGGCCAGCGCAGGGTCGCTCATCGCGGTCAGGCGGTAGGTCCTGTTCCACTTGGCAAGCAGCGTCGCGTAGGCGAGCAACTTCTGCTGCGCCGGCGCCGACAAAGCGATGCCGAGGGTCGACAAGCCCTGCGCGAGCTGCGCCGCCGGCGTCATTGCGCAGCGACGCTCTGACGTCTTCCGTCCGCTTCGCCACGCTTCAGGTGAACCAGCAGGATCGAGATCGCCGCCGGAGTCATCCCCTGAATGCGCGACGCCTGGCCGAGCGTCTGCGGCCGCTGCACGGCGAGCTTCTGTTGGACTTCCTTCGACAGGCCACCGACACTGCTGAAATCGAAGCCTTCCGGGAAGCGCGTCTGCTCGTTCGCCAGGCTCCTCGCCACCTCGTCCTGCTGTCTCTCGATGTAACCCTGATACCGGGCCTGAATCTCCAGTTGCTCGATGACCTGCGCATCACCCAGGCCGGCAGCGACCGGCACCTCGCCGGCACGCAAGGTCATCAACGCCGCGTAGCTCACATCCGGTCGGCGCAGCAGATCATGCAGACTGTATTCGTGCTCGAGCGGCTTGCCGAGAACGCGCGTCGCCTCGTCATCGGCGACCAGGCGCGGACTGACCCAGGTCGACTTCAGGCGCTCCTGTTCGCGGCCAATCGCCGCCCGTTTTTCGGAGAATGCCTGCCAGCGGCGATCGTCCACCAGACCGAGGCGGCGGCCCTCTTCGGTCAGCCGCATGTCGGCATTGTCTTCGCGCAGCGACAGGCGGTACTCGGCACGACTGGTGAACATCCGGTAAGGCTCGGAGACGCCGCGCGTGATCAGATCGTCGACCAGCACGCCCAGGTAGGCCTCGTCACGGCGCGGCGTCCAGGCCTCCCGCTCTTGCACCAGCAGTGCCGCATTGGCGCCCGCCAGCAGGCCCTGTGCCGCCGCTTCCTCGTAGCCGGTAGTGCCGTTGATCTGGCCGGCAAAGAAGAGTCCGCCGATCGCCCGGGTTTCCAGCGACGCCTTGAGCCCGCGCGGATCGAAGTAGTCGTACTCGATCGCATAGCCGGGACGCAGGATGTGGCAATTCTCCAGCCCGCGGATCGACCGGACGATGGCCAGCTGAACATCGAACGGCAGGCTGGTTGAAATGCCATTGGGGTAAATCTCGTGCGTCGCCAGGCCTTCCGGCTCGAGGAAGATATTGTGGCTGTCCTTGGCCGCAAAGCGATGAATCTTGTCCTCGATCGAGGGACAGTAACGCGGCCCGACGCCTTCGATGACGCCGGTGTACATCGGCGAGCGATCGAGATTGGCGCGGATGATGGCGTGCGTCTGCGGGTTGGTACTGGTGATCCAGCACGGCAGTTGCTGCGGGTGCCGTGCCGCGTCGCCGAGGAAGGAAAAGACCGGCAGCGGATCATCCGAATGTTGCTCGACCATCACCGAGAAGTCGATGGTCCGGCCGTCAAGCCGTGGCGGCGTGCCGGTCTTCAGCCGCCCGACGGGCAACTGCAGCTCACGCAAACGCGCGGCCAGCGAAACCGCCGGCGGATCACCCATGCGACCGCCGGTGTAGTTCGTGAGGCCGACGTGAATCAGGCCGTTGAGGAAGGTTCCCGTGGTCAGGACGACCGCGCGCGCGGCAAAGCGCACCCCCAGCTGACTCACCACGCCGGCGACGCGATCGCCGTCGAGGATCAGGTCGTCACAGGCCTGCGCGAAAATCGTCAGATTCGGCAACTTCTCGAGGCGGCTGCGGATCGCCTGGCGGTACAGAACACGATCTGCCTGCGCACGCGTCGCGCGTACCGCCGGGCCCTTGCTCGAGTTGAGGATGCGAAACTGAATGCCGGCTTCGTCGGTGGCCTCGGCCATGGCCCCGCCGAGAGCATCGACCTCCTTGACCAGATGCCCCTTGCCGATACCGCCGATCGACGGATTGCAGCTCATCGCACCGAGCGTTTCCAGGTTGTGCGTGAGCAGCAAGGTCTTCATTCCCATGCGTGCCGCGGCAAGCGCCGCCTCGGTGCCGGCATGGCCGCCACCGACGACAATCACGTCGAAACGGTCAGGGAAGAGCATTGGCAATCCGGATCTGGCGCACGGCAGTGCGAACGGGAAAGCGGCGAATTCTACGCCAGTTCGCTGAAAGATAACAGGTTTAGCCGAGCTCAGTAGCTGCGCATTTCGCTCCACGGGATCGTCTTGCCGGACTCGACGATGCGGGTATAGCGCTCCTCCGCCTCGGCATCGAATTCCGCACGACGCTCGGCCCGCAACCGGTGGACGTGATCTACCGCCGCACCGACGACGACTTCCTCGATCCGGTCAGGCGTATTCCGGCTGGAAGGCCTGCTCCGAATTCGCGGCCGGTCCGTCACCGCTCCAGTACGGGGAGAGTTTCCTCAACTTCGCGATCACCGGCGGTACGGCGGCGATGACGCGGTCCACTTCCTCTTCGCTGTTGTACCGCGAAAGCGAGAAGCGAATCGTCCCGTGTGCCGCGGTATAAGGGATGGCCATCGCGCGCATCACATGCGACGGCTCCAGCGAGCCCGAGGTGCAGGCCGAGCCGGAAGACGCGGCAATACCGAGCTGGTTCAGCAGCAGGAGAATGCCCTCGCCTTCGACATACTCGAAGGCGATGCTCGCCGTATTGGGCAGACGGTAGAGCGTGTCGCCATTGACGAAGGCGTTCCTGACGCTGCCGAGGATCCCTCGCTCGAGGCGGTCACGCAGGCGCTTGACGGTCGTGTTTTCGGCCACCAGATGCTCCTGGGCAAGCTCGCAGGCGACGCCGAGGCCGATGATCGACGCCGAGTTCTCGGTGCCTGCGCGGCGCCCACGCTCCTGGTGGCCGCCGCGCAGGAGGGGGCGGAAGCGGGTATTGCGGCGCACATACAGCACGCCGATGCCTTTCGGCGCGTGCAGCTTGTGACCGGACAACGAGAGCATATCGATCTTCGTGCTCTTGAGATCGATGGCGACCTTGCCGACGGCCTGCACGGCGTCGGTGTGGAAAAGGATGCCTTTCGCGTGCGCCATCTCGGCCATTTCCTCGACCGGAAAGAGGGTTCCCGTTTCATTGTTCGCCCACATCGCCGAGACGATCGCCACGCGCTCGTTGAGCAGCGACCGGTATTCGTCGAGGTCGAGCCGCCCCTTGCGGTCGACGCGCAGGCGATGCACGACGTAGTCCTCCTTCTCGAGGTAGGCGCACAGGCTCAGGATCGCCGGATGCTCGACCATCGTGGTGATCACCGTCCGCCGTTCGGGATTGGCTTTCAGCGCCGAGAGAATGGCCGTCGCGTCGGACTCGGTGCCGCAGGAATTGAACACGATTTCGCTGTCGTGGGCCGCGCCAAGCAGCGACTGGACCTGCATTCGTGCCTGCTTGATCGCCTTGCCGACCTGCGAGCCGAAACTGTGGATCGAGGAAGCGTTGCCGAACTGCTCGGTAAAGTAGGGCAGCATCGCCGCCACGACGGCGGGATCGCAGGCCGTCGTGGCGTTGTTGTCCATGTAGATCGGTTGCATGGCTTTTCCTCTCGGATGACGGTTAGGCGCGGGCCAGCGCGGCGACCGGCAGCACCTGGACGAGTTCGCCCAGGGCTTCGATGAGCTTCTGCTGCACGCCGCCGAGGGTCGCGGCTTCCATCGAGCATCCGCGGCAGGCGCCGGTGAGTTCGACGTAAATCTTCTTGCCGTCGACCTCGACCAGGGTGACATCACCGTGGTCACGTTGCAGCGATGGGCGGATGGCTTCGAGCGTCTCCTCGATCCTGCGGATTCGCTGGTAGTTGGTCAGCTTCGGCTTGCCCGGCACTTCGCCGGCCGCCGGGCGCGCCTTGACCGGCTTCGCCTCATTGGCGTAGAGCCGACCATTGACAGCGATCAGGATGTCCTCGATCTTCTCGTGGCAGGCCGAACAGCCGCCGCCGGCCTTGGTGTAGTTGGCCACCTCCTCGATCGTCCGCAGGCTGTTGGCGCGCACCGTGTCCTCGATCATCACGGCGTCGATGGCGAAGCACTTGCAGACCAGTTCGCCCTCCTCGTGATCATCCTTCCAGCTCTCGCCGCGATAGTTGGCGACGGCGGCCTGCAGTGCCTCGCGCCCCATCACCGAACAGTGCATCTTTTCCGGCGGCAGTCCGTCGAGATAGTCGGCGATGTCCTGGTTGCTGACTTGCAGCGCTTCATCCAGCGTCTTGCCCTTGATGATCTCGGTCAATGCCGACGACGAGGCGATCGCCGAGCCGCAGCCGAAGGTCTGGAAGCGCGCATCGTCGATGACCTCGGTTTCCGGGTTGACCTTGAGCATCAGGCGCAACGCGTCACCACACTTGATCGAACCGAAATCGCCGATGCCGTTGGCGTTCTCGAGCGGCCCGGAGTTCCGCGGGTTGAAGAAGTGCTCGCGCACCTTCTCGGAGTAGTCCCACATGGCGATCTCCTCAGCCCGCGAACGACTGGCCGCAGGCACAGGCACCCGCGACATTCGGATTGTTGAACTTGAAGCCGGTCTGCGTGAGGCTGTCGACAAAATCGACGGTCAGGCCGTCGAGCATCGAACTGCTCAACGGATCGACCAGCAGGCGGGCAGCGGCACCGACGTCGAACTCCAGGTCGTCGTCGCCCTTGTCCTGTTCGAGACGCAGTCCGTATTGCAGGCCGGCGCAACCGCCACCGGATACAAAAATGCGCAGACCGGCGACCGGAGTCTCGGTGGCCTTGACGAAGCGGCTGATTGCCTTCACCGCGGCGGGGGTCAGATGGATCATGAGCTGCTCTCCTTGAGATGGGGCGGGTTCCCTGAGTTCATCCTCGCAAGCTTCGTACCAGCCCTGCCGATAACCCGCAACACCATGAATTTCCACGCGTTCCGCGATTTCACCCGAAGTGGAGTGGGTCTCTAATGGGTGTCGCAAACGCGACACGCCGAATTGCGACACGCTCCCGGGCGAGCGGCAGGCGCGCAGAGCTCGCCCTGCTCACGCGGCAGCAGCCTCGTAGGTGTAGCAGTCCTTCGGGCAGACCCGACCGCAGGCGCCGCAGCCGATGCAGTCGGCGCCGTTGGCGATGGTCATCACCATCATTTCGTCATCGTCATCGGCATCCTCGTCGGCGTCGGCCAGCAACTGCTCACTGCGCTCGACCAGATCGAGGACGTTGCGCGGACACACTTTGTAGCAGCGGCCGCAGCCAATGCACTTTTTCGGATCGAGAAAACTGACGAACTGCGGGGTCCATTCGTCCCCACCGCGGGTGCGTCCGGTGATGATGCCCATACGCTTATCCTTTCTGTGCCGCCTGCAGGCGGGCGTTGGCTTCCGCCCACGCCTGGCAGGCCGCGAGCGTTGCCTGTGAAATTTCCGGAAGCTCCTGCCAGGCGGCAGGCAACCTGTCTTCGACCAGATCGTGAAGTCGCGCGGCCTGCTCGCCGGCGAGGCGCTTGAGCTTCTTCACTTGCCGATCGAGTTCCCTGATGTCGTCTTCGCTCATGCTTGTCGCCTCACATGCCGGCCACTTCAGGGAATCGGCCGATGACGCCGAGCGCCACGGCGAGGTGCTTGTCGGCCTCGCTCTTCATCTTCGACAGGGACTCGAAGCCGAAGCGATGTACGTCGCGCAGCGTCCGATCCATGACCACCAGCTTGCCGACGGTGATCAGCGCACGCCCAAAGCCTTCGTGGGTGATCTGCACGAAGGGCACGGCCATCAGGCCGCATTCCTTTTCGATGAGTACCGCAATCGCGTTGTGGAAAGCCTTGACGCGGGCCAGCGTCAGCTCGTCGGGATCGCCGATGGTCGGCAGCGCGCGCTTCTGCTCCTTGCTCAGCACGTAGCCGGCGAGGATCGTCGGCACCGGCTTGCCGTCCCACTGTCCGTAGCTGTCGAGCGCCCGCGTCTGGCGCAGCATTTCCCTGATGAAGTCGGTGGCATAGATTGGCGCATCGGCGGGCTCGATCGCGGATACGGGGGCAAGACCTGCAGTCATGGGCTTTCTCCAGGAAATGACTGGGATGGACAAGTGACGGAGGCGGCCGGCTGCACGCGGTCGGCGAACAGCCGGCGGTGCAGCAGGCGGACCAGGAACAGGCCGGTGGTCAGGCCGCTAGCGGCGCCAAGGGCGGCGGCGGCGTCGCCGGCGAAAGACAACAATGCCGCGCCGAGCAGCAGAGTCACGGCCGGCAGCAGATAGCCGATCGTCATCCCGAGCGTGAAGTTCGTCTGCTCCAGCTTGAGCACTACGGGGTCGCCGACGACCGCATTCGCCGGCGCGGTGATGCGCACCGACCGTTCGGCGCCACTGCCGCAGACGGCGCGTGCCCGGCAACCATGGCAGCTCGAGGCGACGGCGATGCGCACCTCAGCCACGTCGCCGCGCACGTCGACCACCCGGCCGCGGGCTTCGAGAGTGCCCGGCATCATTCGTCCCAGCCTTCGTCAAGCATGCGATCGAAGCGGGTGCTGTCGCCCACCTGCCGGCGGATCGCCTTGTCGACCCAGGCGGTGCCGCCGCTGCAGATCGCCCGGCTGAGCTGCTGCAACAGCACGTCGATCGCGGCCTCATCGTCGAGGCGGATCGGCTGCACGCCGACGGCCAGCAACTGCTTCACTGCCGAGGCGCCGGCCGCCAGGCAATAGACGGCGGCACAACCCGCCAGCGACGCCACCCGCGCCGGCAGTCTGCCTTCGTTGTCCTCCCTGGCGGCCGGCGGGAACTCGACGATCTCGACCAGCCGTGCCCGCTCACCATCCAGGGTATAGACGGCAAAGCCCTCGGCAGCGCCGAAGTGCTGATTCACCGTGCTGCGGTCGTTGCTGGCGAAGGCTACCTTGAGCATTCCCGGCGCCTCGCTAGTGGCGGACCAGGCCAGCGCCAGACGGCGCCCGCGCCGCTGAGTCGCTCTCGCTGCCGGCCCGGTAGATCGATCGATGGACAGGGATGTCATGGTGGTTCCCGAGGAAGAGATTGGCGATATCGAACAAGGCCTGGCGCGCGCCGCGATAGCCGACCCAGGTCCGCGCATAGCCACCCACCCAGTCATACTGGGGAAAGCCGGCACGCAACAGCGGCACTTGCAGACGCTGCGCGCTGGGCGCGGCGTGCGAGTTGGCGACGATGAGCTGGGCGCGCTGCGCCAGTGCCGCACGTTCAAGATCCTCGAGGTCGCCAATGCGCACGCTGACCGCCGGCAGGTCGGCGAGCACCTCGGCGCGCGTCGACGCCACCGCCGCGACGACTTCGCCGCCGACGCCGGTGAGGAACTGACCCAGCGCCACCAGCAGATCGGGGTCGGCAGCGATACCGATGCGCAGGAAGCCGGTCATGAAATGCGTGTCGACCATCGCGTCCTGCAGTTGTGCCCGCTGGCGCTCGATGGCGGGAGGTACCGACTGCCCCGAGATTTCGGCCAGTGCGAGGACGAAGGCATCACAGGCATCGAGGCCGAGCAGATGATCGAAACGATAATCCGGGACGCCGCTGCGCGCGCGCAGAAGATCGGCCGCCTTGTGCAGCGAACGACCAATGACGAGGGTGGCGACGGCCTCGCCGAGCCCGGCGATGGCCGCTTTCGGAGTTCCCCCCAGGGTCAGCGGTGTGCTGTCCTGATCGATCAGATGGCCGTCGAGTGAATCGCCGAGGTCGGGCAGAACCACCGGCAGCAGACCGAAGGCCTCGATCGATTCCTTGATCGCTTCAATGTCCCCCGGCGTCAGCATCGACGACGCGAGGACATTCACCTGCCGGCTGCCGTCCGCGGCTGGCGCCGGCCCGCGGCCGGTGGGGAGCAGCGTGTCGATGATCGCCTCGACGGCGAGAGCAAAGCCGGTCTCCAGGCAGCCGCTGTAGTCCGGCGTGTTCACCGGCACCACGGCCGTGCTCGAGAATTCCGGATGACGACGACGGAACTCGCGTACCAGACGCTGCACGTCGCAGCCCTGGGTCTCGGAGAGCCCGGTGGTGGGCAGGCCGATGATTTCCGGCCCGCTCTTTTCGCAGAGCACGCGCAGGCCCTCGATGACGTTCTCGTCGGCGCTCATGATGCTCGACACCTGATCCATGGCCGTCGTCTGCAGCGGGATCGGCTCGCGAAAATGGCGCACCAGGAACACCTTGCCGAAAGCCGTACAGCCCTGCGAGCCGTGCAGCATCGGAATCGCCCGCCGCAGACCGAGGAAGGCCAGGGCGGCGCCGATCGGCTGGCTGGCTTTCAGCGGATTCACCGCCAGCGGCTTGGCGCGCTTGAGGATCTCAGGCATGGGCTTCTCCGGCAACCGGCAGCGCTGCGCCCGCGGCCGGCGCGGCGTGCCACGGGGCCGGCGCCCGCACCTTGTGCCACACCGGCGATTCGAGCGTCAGCGCGAGCTGGCGCACCAGTTCCAGCATGCCACCGTAGCCGGCGTAGCCGAACTCTCTTTCCTGGTTGATGTCGAGGAAGGGGATGCGCGCCTTCAGCGCGGTGTAGAGGTTGCGCCCGCCGGCGATCAGAATGTCCGCCTGGTAGTCCTTGTAGGCCTGCAGCAGCGCCTTCGGGCTGCCGTCGGTGATCATCTTCGTCGCCTCGCCCATGATCTCGCGAATGCGCGCCTTGTCCTCCTCGGTCGACTTGTTGGTGCCGGTGGCAACCACCGTCATGCCCAGGTCCTGCAGCGCCGACACCACCGACCAGCTCTTGACGCCGCCGGTGTAGAGCAGCACCCGCTTGCCGGCCAGCCGCGCCCGCCACGGCTCGAGGGCGGCGCGAATGGCGGCCTCTTCGCGGGCGATCATCAGCTCGGTGCGCGCCGCGAGATCGCTGTCGCCGAGCAAGCGGGCAAAGTCACGAAAAGCCTGCGAGGTATCGGTGATGCCGTAGAAGCTGCCCTCGAAGAAGGGGACGCCGAAATCGCTTTCGAGTTTGCGCGCGACGTTGAGCAGCGCCTTGGCGCAGACCACCATCGACGCCTGCGCCCGATGCATGGTCTGCACCTCGTGGAAGCGTGCGTCGCCCGAGAGCGTGCACAGAATGCGCAAGCCCAGCTCGTCGAACAGTGGCGCGAGGTACCAGAACTCGCCGGCGATGTTGTATTCGCCGATGAGGTTCACGTCGTGTACCCGGATACCCGGCCGTTGCGCCGACGCGGCGACCGGTGCCGGCTCGCCGGTGCCGATCACGTACTTGAACATGGCTTCGCCGGCGATGCGGTTGCCGAGGTTCTTGGTGCCGTAGAAGCCGGCGCAGTCGACCGGCACCACCGGCACCCCCCAACGCGCGCTGGCCGCCCGGGCTACCGCCTCGAGGTCATCGCCGATCAGCGCCGGAACGCAGGTCGAGTAGAGGAAGACGGCCTTCGGTGCGTAGTCGTCGATCGCCTGCTTGATGGCCAGAAACAGCCGCTTCTCGCCACGCCCCATGATCACATCCTGCTCGGTGAGGTCCGTGGTCATGCCGATCCGGTACAGGGTCGGGCCCGACGAGCGCGCGCCGCGGTTGTCCCAGGAGGCGCCGGCGCAGGCGATCGGCCCGTGGACGATGTGGGCGACATCGGCAATCGGCAGCAGCGCTATCTGCGCGCCGTCGAACGAGCAGCCACCCGCCGTGGCGCCTGGTTTGGTGCGCGCGCAACCGGATTTCTCGTTCCTGTTGTGAGCACAGGCGGGCTCGTTCAGCAGTTGGGCAATTTCGGCTGTCTTCATGGCGTCAGTCCTTTGTTCACTGGCATGACGCAATTGCCGTGCCAACGCTAAGCGCCTGATTCCTCGCCCTTGCACCAGGCCGGGCGCTTGTCGGGTTTGCGACATTGCGACATCAACCGCCGCGCCGCCGGGTGGGGCACGCGCGCCCAGGACAGGCCGGCGCCACCGACCTCATCGGGGAGTGGCGCAAGGGATACGCCTCTGGCATGCGTCTTGCGTCGTACCGCCCATCTACCATTCCCGGGAGCCGTCCATGCCTCAGCCGGCCAGCAAGCTGCCGCTCGGCGCCGATCTGCGTGCGCTGGCCATTGCCGGCGTCGCCGGCCAGTCCCTGAGCGCGGGCCGGCGGCCGCTGATTCGCGGAGTTGCTGACGACCGTGTGCAGGCGCTGCTCGCCGCCGCCGGCTTCGACGGAACCTTCGTGGCCGAGGCGAGCGCGCCGGCAGCGACGCCCGGCGACGACGAATTTGCCGATCTGCTCGCACTGCTGCGCGAAGAACTGGCGCTGCCGGACGAGTCCGGTAACTGCCTTTGTCACGCGATCGCGACCGCGGCAATGGGCGAGAACCACCTCTGGCAGGACATGGGCCTGCCCGACCGCGGTGCCCTCTCGGAGTTGGTGCGCGCGAACTTCCCCGGGCTGGCGGCGAGAAACATCGGCGACATGAAGTGGAAGAAGTTCTTTTACCGGCAGCTCTGCGAACGCGCCGGCGTGCCGATCTGCAAGGCACCGCACTGCGCCGAGTGCTGCGATCGCGCGCTCTGCTTCGGACCCGAGGAGGGATAGCGCGAATAGCGGGCAGCGACGGGCAGGGCTTTGGTACGCGCCCGGTCCTTGCCCCCGTGCGGCAAACGCACAGTCGCAAACCCGACAACTCGTACACGCACTGCTGCAACAGACTGATTTGTAGACCATTAAATCTTGGCACTGGAATTGCTAGTCCCCCAGTATGATGAACCACAAGCCCCCAGCCGACATCGTCATCAACGACACCACCCTGCGCGACGGCGAGCAGTCGGCAGGTGTTGCCTTCACTGTCGACGAAAAGACCGACATCGCGCGTCGCCTGGACGCGGTAGGCATACCCGAGCTGGAAATCGGCATTCCCGCGATGGGCGAGGCCGAACGCGAAAGCATCCGGGCGGTTGCGGCGCTGGGACTGAAGGCGCGCTTGATGGTGTGGACGCGGATGAAGCGCGCCGACATTGCGCTGGCGGCAAATCTCGGTGCGCAGTTGATCGACATCTCCGTACCCGCGTCGGATCAACACCTGCAGGCGAAACTGCGGCGCGATCGGCAATGGCTGCTGACGGAAATCGGCGTGCACGTCCAACTGGCGCGTGATCTTGGCTTCGCCGTCGGCGTCGGCGCCGAGGATGCCTCGCGCGGCGATCCGGACCTGCTGGCGGCGATTGCCGAAGCCGCGCAGGCAGCCGGCGCGCAGCGCATCCGCTTTGCCGATACCCTGGGCGTGCTCGACCCCTTCGCCACCTTCGAGCGGATTCGCCACCTGCGCTCGCGCTGCGATCTCGAGATCGAGATGCACGCCCACGACGACCTCGGGATGGCCACCGCCAATACGCTGGCAGCCGCCCGCGCCGGCGCGACACACCTCAACACGACGGTCAACGGGCTTGGCGAACGCTGCGGCAACGCGCCGCTGGAAGAAGTCGTGCTGGGCCTGCATCTGTGCCAGGGGATCGAAACGGGGATCGATCTCGCCGGCTTCCCCGCGATCTCGCAGCGCGTGGCCGTCGCTTCCGGGCGCCCCCTGTCCTGGCAGAAGAGCGTTGTCGGCGAAGGCGCCTTCACCCATGAGGCGGGGATTCACGTCGACGGTCTGTTCAAGGATCCTGCCAACTACCAGGGTTTCGATCCGCGTCTGGTGGGGCGCCGGCACCGCGTGGTTCTCGGCAAGCATTCCGGAGCACGCGCCGTGCAACAGGTGATGGCGGGCCTCGGCCATGCACTGTCGGACACCTCTGCGCGCGCTTTCCTGCAGCGGCTGCGCAGCTTCGTCGCGGAGAAGAAGCATTCGCCGTCGGCGGCCGATCTGTTGAAGCTGCTCGGCTCCTGAGCCGATGAACCGGAAAGATGGCGATGGCCGACCGACTCGAACTCCTTGAACTTGGCGATGACGTGCTCTATTTCGACGAGCCCTGCCCGCCGCGGGTCGCCGCCCAGATCGACGCCGCGGCGCATGACTACGGCCAGCCGGTCGCCGAGCAACGGCTGCTCTACGCCTACTTTCTGGCGCCCGAGCAGCTCTCGGTCCTGGTCGCGCTGTACCGCTACTACTTCTATCAGCACCGCCTCGAGGATGCCCTGGTCGTCGCCGAACGCGCGCTGGAGGTCAGTGCGCGCCGCCTGCAACTGGCCGGCGGTTGGCGCAGCCTGGGGCCGCGCACGCTTGGCGAGGCGGCGATGCGCTCGATGGGCATGCTGCGCTTCCACTTGCTGGCGCTCAAGGGGTCGGCGGTGATCCTGCTGCGCCTTGGGCGAGTCGGTGAGGCCTGCACGCGCCTGCGCACGATTGCCGACGTCGACCGGCGCGATGCCCTCGGCGCTTTGCCGCTGCTCGAGGTCATCGATCGCCAGTACGCCGCTACCCCCGAAACCTTGGACTAAAGGAGGAAAGAGCCATGGCTTGCGCCAACGACACTTTTGAGGACGACCTCGCCGAGTTGAGTTCGGCGGAAGAATTTCTCGACTACTTCGGCATCGACTTTGCCGTGCCCGTGGTGCAGGTCAATCGCCTGCACATCCTGCAACGCTTTCACGATTATCTGGCCAAGCAGGAAGCCGGCAAGGCGCCGGATTACCTCGCCTACCGCCACTGGCTGGCGCGCGCCTACGCCGACTTCGTCGGCTCCACCGCGCAGGCCGAGAAGGTCTTTGCCGTTTTCCAGAAGGCCGAAGGGTCGTCCTTCGTCCCCCTCTCCTCGCTGACGGACTGAGGCCGTGTTGCCGCGCTGGGACTACGGCGATGCGGTACGCGTGACGCGCAACGTGCGCAACGACGGCACCTTCCCCGGCGTGCCGACCGGCGACCTCCTGGTGCGCCGCGGGCGCATCGGGCATGTGCGCGATGTCGGCACCTTTCTCCAGGATCAGATAATCTATTCCGTGCATTTCCTCACCGAGGGACGCCTGGTCGGTTGTCGTGAAGACGAACTGGTCGGCGTCGACGAAGCGTGGATCGAAAGTCGTTTCGAGGTTCGCCAGCGGGTGCGCGCGCTGCGCCCGCTGGCCGTGGCCGGCGAGGTTCGCGTGCCCGCCGGCAGTCGCGGCGAAGTCCTGAATCTCGAAAAATCCGAGACCCAGGGCGTCGTCTATCAGACGCACTTCGACTGTTTCGCCGGCATGCCCCTGTGGGTACCCGAGGCCGCTCTGGGCGAATGGCGACGGCCAGGCGATGCCTGAAGCGGGTGGCATCTACCGGTCGATCAAGCTCGCCGCGCAGTTGTTCGGCAAGCCGCTGGAGGCACTTGCCCCGGAAGAACTGCACCGGGTGACCTGTGTCGCGACCCGGCAGCAGGAGATCGAGGTGCTGATCCTGGAAACACCGGAAGCGGCCAGCGTGATGCTCCCGGCAGCCTCGATCGACGCCAGCCTGATGGAAATCCGCCGTCGCTACGCCGACGATGACGAGTATCACGCCGAGCTCGAACGCGTCGGCCTGGATGCGGCGGCGTTGCGCCAGGCGGTGGCGCGCGACCTGGTGGTCGAGGCCGTGCTGGAAAGGGTCGCGGCAGCAGCGGCGCCGGTCAGCGATACCGACGTCGAGATCTTCTGGTACATGAACCAGCAGCGTTTTCGCCATGGCGAAACGCGCGTGCTGCGACACCTCCTGGTGACCATCAACGAGAACCTGGCGGGCAACGAGCGTCAAACCGCCCGCGCCCGCATCGAAGCCATTCGCGCCCGCCTGCTCAGGGAACCGCAACGCTTCGCCGAGCAGGCGCTGAAGCACTCCGAATGCCCAACAGCGGTCCATGGCGGCCTGCTCGGCCGCGTGCCGCGCGGCCAACTTTATCCGCAGGTCGATGCGGCGGCCTTCACCCTCGCCGAGGGGATGCTCTCCGAGGTCATCGAGAGCGAACTCGGCTACCACCTGATCCGCTGCGAAGCCATCCAGCACGAACGCCTGCTGAGCTTCGCGGAGGCCCGCCAGACGATCCGCGAACATCTCGACGGGCAACAGCAGGCTCTCTGCCAGAAAGCCTGGATCAAGGCCCTGCACCGCTAGGCGGCCGCACAGTCAACCGCTTGCTTGCCGAGTCATCGCGAACCTTCGCGCGCGCTGGTGCCACGCCGGGAGCGTGAGCCGCGGCACGCCGTTCGTTCATCGACCGGAGCAATCGCGCGGCCGCAGAAGACGGTCAAGCCACCATGCGCCGTCGAAACGGATAGAATGCGATGCAGCTTCTCGACACAACCCGATCATGAAAGATCCTTCCCAACTACTGAAATTTTCGGCTGGCCTGCCGGTCGATGCGGCAGTTGTGCGCAGGTGCCCCGGGCAACCGGTTTGTCAAGACTGCACTTTGGCTGTGAAGCCGTGCTTTGCCGACAACGGTTCTAGGGCCATTGGCCGGCGCTGACGCGACAGGCTTGACTTCTCTGGTCCGATTCTGGGCCGCTTGCGGGATCACACGATACCGACGGCGCGAGGATCATTCCTGACCCAAGCGTTTCACGGCATCGATGGTCTTGAGATTTCTTGTTGAAGGCACCCTGGGCAAGAGCAGCGCCCCAGGCTGCAACAGCATCGATCCCTGGCAAGCAACAGCCCTCCTCTTGAAGACAAAATGCTCACGAATTACAACCTGGCGTGTGCCGTCAATCACCACGCGATGGCCAATCCGGACGCCCCGGCGGTGGTGTGCCAGGCGCGCTCCCTGACCTACGCCGAACTGGCTGAGCGTGCCGCCCGTCTCGCCGCTTGCCTGACTCACCGGCCTGACTGGCAGCGTCTTGACGGGCAAGCGCTCCGTGTCGGGATTTTGGCTTCGCGTGGAGTTGACGCCTGCGTGGCGGTGCTCGGCGCCTGCTGGGCAGGAGCCACGTATGTGCCGATCAGCTTGAAACAGCCGGAAGAGCGCGTCTTGACCTTGCTCGCCCAATGTGGCTTGTCGGCAATCATTGCCGATGACGAGGGGGCGAAGCTGCTCAGCGAGCGTTTGCTCACCGTCGGCCCGCGGCTGGTGATTCACGCCGGACAGTCATTGCTCGTGCCGCGGGCTGGCGCGGTCGAGATGGTCGACATGGCGACGCTCCCGCCGGTGACCCCGGAAGAACCGGCACCGATGGCGGCGTCAGACACGGCCTACATCATTTTCACTTCGGGAACGACCGGCGTCCCCAAGGGCGTCATGATTTCGGCCGGCTCTGCCCGTCATTACCTGACGACGATCACCGAGTGGCTGGATTTGCGCGCCAGCGACCGAGCCTTGGAGACCTGCGAACTCAGCTTCGATTTCTCGGTGCACAACATGTTCTCCACCTGGGAGGTGGGCGCCGCACTGCATATCCTGCCGGCCACCACGGTGATGAACGCCGTCAAATTTGTCCGAAGTTCCGGGTTGACGGTGTGGAACTCAGTTCCCGCGCTGGCCGGGATGCTGCGCCAGATCAAGGCGCTCGCTCCAGAAAGCCTGGCCAGCTTGCGCGTCACCGTTTTCGGCGGCGAACAGTTGCCCGCGAGCACCGTCACCGCCTGGCAAAGTGCGGCACCCAACAGCGTCATTGTCAACCTCTATGGTCCGACCGAAGCAACGGTCTTCTGTCTGGCTCAGAGGGTTGGCAAGCCACTGCCACTGACTCCGGGACGTAACGTCATGGCGATCGGCACGCCGCTGCCCGGCAATGAGGCGAGGGTGGTCGATGCGCACGGTCACCCTGTCGCCGACGGCACCGCGGGCGAATTGGTGATCGCCGGCGACCAGATTGCTGACGGCTATCTCGGAGCCGACGAGCTGACGGCCTCTCGGTTTCCGACGCTCGATGGCAAACGCTGGTACAGGACGGGCGATCTGGCCCAGCGCGACGCCACGGGTTGCTTTCATTGCCTCGGGCGGATCGACAACCAGGTCAAGGTGCTCGGTCATCGCGTCGAACTCGAAGAGATAGACGCCCATCTTCGCATCGTCTCCGGCGCCGATGTCGTCGGCTCCATCGCCTGGCCGCAGGCAAACGGCATGGCCAGCGGCATCGTCAGTTTTGTCGGCGCATCGGCCATCGACGCCGATCGCGTGATCGATGAACTGAAAAACCGGCTGCCGCCGTACATGCTGCCCCGCAGGGTCATTGCCCTGGAAAGAATGCCGCTCAATTCGAGTGGCAAGGTCGACCGGCGGGAGTTGCACCAACTGCTCGACAAGGAGGCGGGATGAGCCCGGCGGCAGCCAGCAGTGCAGCACTGCCGCCGCAGCGAGGAGGCGGCAACGCCTCGCGAGGGAGCCGTTTGCGCCGCTTCCTGGCCATCGACGAACGCGCGGATTGCATCGCGTGGTCGCAGGCGGTGAGCGGCCGCGCAATCATTTACTGCACGGCGATTGCCACCGTCGCCACCTACTTCCCCTGGTGGGAAACCCTCCTGGTCGTCAGCGCAGCCATGGCAGCGGCCTACATGTCGAAGTTCCGCAATCCGATCTTGTTCACGGCAACCTGGTCCGCGGCATTCCTTGAAATGGGACTCGCCGAGAATTCCATCCTGGAAGATATCGCTGTCGTCATGCAGCAGGAGCACATGGCTGGCCCCCCGCCGATGGTTCTGGCGAGCTTGTTCCTGCTGTTCGTCATGATCGGCGCCTGGGGCAGCCTGGAGTGGGTCCGCCGGCATCCGCATTGCCTCCTGGCCCGCCGGCCCTTGCTTTGCCTCTTGGCGCTGGAAGTGGTCTTGTGCGGCCTGACGACCATGGACGGCATGCAGGGACTGCCGCGCGTAATGCTCTGGTCGATGTTGATCGTGCTGACGCCGTACGTCTGGTTTCTGCCCTTTGCCATCGTCGACCAGCGCTCGCAGCAAGCCAGCCCCCGGTTGATGCAGTTGGCCGTGCTGCGCCCGTTCTGGAGTCCGACCTACCTGCCGTTCGGTAAAGGAGCCGCATTCCTGCGCAAGCATTTGTCGAAGACACCCGAGGACGTGGCGATCACGCAGCTCAAGGCGATCAAATTGCTCATCTGGTCAAACGCGCTGCTCGCACTGAAGTCAGCCATGACTCTGGTGTTCGAGGACTACCTGCAGATTCCGCGCGTGGAAGTCGCGCTGGATGCCTTCCTCCGCGGCCAGCCGTACCCGATTGCAGTCGGCTGGACTTGCCTGCTGCTGTCGACCGCGAAATACGCATTGACCATCGCGCTGTGGTCCGCTCTGTTCATCGGCATCGCCCGTTTGGCCGGCTATCGGTTGCCACGTGGTTGCTGGAGGCCGCTCGAATCGAGAACGCTGATGGAGTACTTCAATCGCTTTCACTATTATTTCAAGGAACTTCTCGTCGATTTCTTCTTCCTGCCAACGTTCTTCGCGGTTTTCCGGGGTTACCCGCGCCTGAGGATGTTCTTCGCCACCTTCATGGCCGCCGGCGTAGGCAATGCCCTGTGGCATTTTCTCCGCCAGATCGATAACGTCGCCACCATGGGTCTGGCCGGGGCAATTGACAGCTTCACCAGCTACCTCTTCTACTGCGTGATATTGGCGACGGGGATCGGCATATCGCAGGTCCGCGCGAGTATCGGCATTCGCCCCTCGGCCACCCATTTCGGGATATTGTATTCCGGCCTCTGCGTATGGTCGTTCGTTGTCTGCCTGCATGTTTTTGGCGGTGAGAGTCTTCGCCATACACTGCTTGAACGTGTGTTGTTCATGATGAGCCTTTTTGGAGTAGCCTGATGGAAGCAAATGCCAAGCAGGATTTACGGAACTTTCTCAAGAAAGCCCTGGAAAACCACCGCGATCACCAGGAGTTCGCTGATGACGAATCACTCTTCGTAAGTGGCCGGCTGGATTCCTTCTCCATGATGACTCTTGTCATGTATCTCGAGGAAGCCTTTGGCCTGGATTTTTCCGATTTCGAGTTTGACGTGAATCTAGTCGATTCAGTAAATGCAATTGAAGTGCTGGTAGATGCAAAGCAGGCCGTGTGAATTTGATCTTGCCTAGGTCTGCTGGGGACGACCGCGGCCATCAGGAGGTTCGTGAGGTCCGGTAAGGTCGAGATGTGGCGCGGTCGCCGTCGGCTCGGCCCGTCTGTTTCCATCCCTTTGGTCTGGCGGTGCTCAGCTTGCTTCGGCCAAGGAGCGGTCGATCGGCTCTGGGGTTCTCGGTCTCAAGACGGATTTTTGGGGACAGTATAAGTAATTCCCGCGGCGGCTTGCCGCGCCGTGTCAACGCCGCCACATAGACACTATCGGCCCCAGTCGAAGAAGGGTGAATTACCTATACTGTCCCCGCAATTGCCTGTCCCCGCAATTGCCCGCAATTGCGATACGCCGCTGGGTCGGCGGCACTCAGCCGGCGTGGAGATCGTCCATGTCGCACCCGAGTGCGGCAGCCAGCCTGGCCAAGAGGTCGGCAGAGGGCGTTGCCTTGCCGTTCTCGATCATCGACAGCATTTGTCGTGTGCAGCCCACCTGTTCAGCCAGGGCCTGCAGCGTCAATCCGCGATGCCCACGCCAGACCTTGAGCGGCGACTCTCCCGACAGAAGTCGCTCGACGAACTCGACGGGCAGCGATTCTTCTTGGCGAGCCTCTTTGGCGTCGGCGATGTCTTGCAAGGTTTCCAGGCGTTCGAGCAATGCCGTCCACTCGTCCATCGGCACGACGGCAAACGCGGGAGTTCCGTTCAGTTCGATGATTTGTGCGCTCATTTGTAGACATCTCCTCTCGGTGCAACTTTCACCACCAGCAAGACCAATTCGCCTCGCTGTACCTCGCAGATCGCCCGCCAATCGCCGACGCGCAGCCGCCAGAACGGCGAGCCCTGCAGCGGCTTCCAGTCGCCACGATACGCTGCCGGGTCGGCGGCTATGGTCTTCAACTCGCCGAGCATCCGACGGGCAGTGCCTTGCGGCATCCTGGCGAGCCCTTTGGCGGCGGACTTGGCGAAGCGAAGTGCGAACATGTGAGACATGTTAAGACCATCTCATTTCGCTGTCCAATTTTGCTTGACATCACCGATCGACCGGGCCTCCGGCGCCAGGTGGTGCAGGGTGACGCCGGCGATGCAGAACAGCAGCGCGGTGGCCGCAAAGGGCCAAACGGTGCGGCGGAAAGCGGTCTCCAGCCAGTGGCGCGGTTCGGCGCCCGTGAGGCGGCGGTAGAGCGAGGCGGCAAGCACGCCGTCCACCAGCAGTTCGACAAACGGCAGCGGGGCCGAATAGACGATCCACCCGCCGGCGAAGAGGAGCGCAGCCGCCAGCGCCAACGCGATGAGCGGGAGCGCGAGTTCGTCGGCGCCGCCCAGGGCCTCGGCCACTTCGCCGAGGCCCGATGAATCACCGCTGCCGGACGAGCCGGACGATGGGCCGCCTTCACCGCTGCTGCCGCCGCTGCGCCCTCGGCCGAGGTCGATGCCGGGGTCATCGATGTCGTAGTCGTCGCACTTGGTGCGCAGCCACAGCCAGAGCAGCAAGAGGAAGACGAGATAGGCAGCGCCCACGGCGAGCGGGTAGCGCAGCACCATGAACTGCACGCCCAAGCGCAGCATGGCAAACGAGGCGAGGAAGCCGCCCAGGCCAGTGAGCGCGACGATCAACATCATTTGATGCTTTTGGGGACAGCATAAGTAATTTCCGCGGTGGCAACGTCGCCACATTGACACTACCGGCCCCAGTCCAAGAAGGGGTGTATTACGTATACTGTCCACGCAATTTCGCCATTCGGCTCCGGATGCCAGTGTCCTCGGCGGACCGACCGCTACCCTCCGGAAAGTGGCCCGTGAGTGTAGGATAGCGTGTGGCGGCAGCTGGCCAGAAGCAGACGTAGCGGCCGCGCAATGTGATCCGGTGCGAACGGCGGGTAACTGATCTTGAACCGGACCTCCCGTTATCTGCGGACTCTGACAGTTGTTCGGCCAATACGGAAGTCTATCGTTTGGTCACTAATGTCCGCCGCGCACAAGATAGCTGACAGACCCGTCAATTCAGTCACGGGCGATTAAATTTGCCTTTGCGGTAAATCAAATGCAAACTCGAACTTGCCTATCCATGCCCATACTTATGATGCCATATCGCATATTTCTGTCTTCTCCCGGAGATTGTGTCGAAGAGCGTAGCGCCGTTCATGCTGTGGTGACGCGAGTGAATGCCGACCCATTGGTAAGCTCATTTGTTTGTCTGGAAGTTGTAGCCTGGGATTGGGGGGTGAGTGTTCCGTTCGAGGCGCTTTCTTCGCCGCAAGTATCTGTAAATAGGCATCTTCGTACTCCGGACGATTGCGACCTGTTTCTCGGCATCTTCAACTGCCGTTTTGGAACGCCGTTGCCGGGCCGGGAGTTCAGGAAGCTCGACGGCACGCCTTATCAGTCAGGCAGTGAGTATGAATTTCATCGTGCATGGGAGGCGCGCAGACGCGGTGCGTCGCGCCCCGAGATTCTCATGTATCGGCGGCAGCAAGAATTGCCTACCTGCCAGGATAATGAGCAATTGAAAAAGCTGGAGGCGTTTTTTCAGCAGCCGCCATTCATGGAGAATGATCAATGGACTGGCGCCGTAGACAGGTACCAATCCCTGGATGAGTTCGCCCGGAAAGTTGAGGGGCACTTACGCAGGTTATTGAGTCAACGACAGCCCGCGTCTCTGCCGAGATTCAGGGACTGGCTCAATAATCAGGCATCCCTTTTAACCGCCAACGCCGGGCCGCGCTACACCAGCGATGCTCACGTAGAAACCAATATTAGCCAAGCGTTCGACTGGTTATTGGTCAGGCAGCCTGCCATAGCCAAGTTGGATAAAGCATTGTCAGAGGTCTGGAAGCATCTTGATCGGGACGATGCGTTCTCCGTCATCCGTGCAGACATGGAGCAGATTGCCGATGCATTGCGCGCCGACATGTATTGGCAAACCACTCCCGATTTCCCCTTCATGCTTGGTACCTTGGCTCGCGCGGAAGCCCATGCATGGGCGGAGCACGAGATGCATGAACGCGCCAAGGAGCAAGAGGCAAGAAATGATACTTGGCGGTACCGTGAACATTCCCTGCGGCAAGCCGCCTACATGGCAGGGGAAGCAAGTGATCTCCTGCGAAACTATTGGAGCCTGTCCCAGCAACGAGTAATGCTGCTTACCGGCCCAGCAGGGCAAGGCAAGACCCATACTCTGGTTCACGAGGTTAATCAGATACTGGCCGCTGAAGGGATTGCCTTGGGTGTTCTGGGGCAAACCCTGAGTACTGCGGATACTCTGTGGGATGCAATTTGTCGGCGCGCCGGTTGGCTGGGTACGCACGATCAATTGCTCAACAAGCTAGAGAACGAAGCCGCTAACCGAAACCAACGCGCCTTGTTGGTGATGGATGCGCTTAACGAGACCCCGGATCGCAGGCGCTGGCGCAATGAGTTGGCCGGAATGATTCAGGAAGTATTATTACGGCCACATCTGGCTTTGGCTATCTCGGTCCGCACAGATTATCTGAAACAAACCTTGCCGTTGTTGCCCGATGGTATGGATGCACCTTGGGTGAAGTGGGAGCATCCCGGTTTTTCCGGAATCGAACCGGATGCTTTGCTGCGCTATTTTGAGCACCATGGTGTCAAGGCTCCCGTCGCGCCGCCGCTGGGTGAGTTTGGCAATCCACTGTACGTACAGCTTCTGGCGAGAAGTATGCGAGGTCATCCATTGCAGCACTGGCTGCCATCTTGGCTGGAAGTTTGGCGTGCATGGATGGTGCGACTGGAGGAGGACTCCAAGGATAGGTTGAGCCTAGATAACGCGTCACGCCCGGAAGTCATGCGCCGAACAATGAGCAAGCTGGCGCAAGCGATGCTGGAAGATGGGCATTTCAATTTGCTGCGCAACCAAGCGGATGATATCTCGAGAGAGATGACGGGGATAGATGGCGTCATTGCTTTTCTCTGCTCTTCCGGGGCGCTCATAGACCGGTTAGAGAATGACGAGGATGTCGTCGAATTCGGCTTCGAGCGATTATCCGACACCTTCCTTGCTGACCGGTTGTTGGCAAAGTTGTTCGAGGGGAAAGTCAGCAAGGAGGAAAAGCTGGTTGTGTTGCGCACCGCCCTTGCCCCCGGCGGCGACCTTCATCCGCTGGCATCTAGCGATTATGTGGATCACCCGCTCTATTTTCGCCGCGCCGGTTTGCTGGAGGCGCTGTGTTTGGCTGTTCCTCAATGCACAGGGGCGGAGCTTCCAACACTGTTGCCGAACAATGACGCGGATTTTCGTGATTGGGAGTTATCTCAAGCTTTCTGCGACAGTTTACGCTGGCGTTGCCGCCCCGAAGAGTTTGGAATGGATGGCAAGGCATTGCGCGATTTGTGGCGGCGTTACTCTGATAGGAGTAATCCGGCGTCAGAACTGGACGAAATCATTCGCTTTGCCCTGATTCCCGGCCACCCATTTGCGATGGAACAGGCCATCCATCCACGATTGCTGGCTCAGGAAACTCCTGGTGCACGCGATGCGATGTGGTCGGTGAATCTGGTTCCCCTATGGCGTGATGAGCATTCCAATTTGCGCCAGTTGGTCATTTGGGCGCGGGATGCCAACCTTCATGACGCACACGCAGACATAGCCTTGCCTGCGGCCCGGTTACTGGCCTGGATCTGCGCAACCTCGCAGAAGGGTTTAAGGCTGGCCGCCATGAAAGGACTTACTCGCTTGCTTGCCGCCTGCCCGCGAGTGATGGAGGCATTCCTCCCCGACTTTCTTGGCGTCAACGATGCGTATGTTCTGGAAGCGGTGCTGGTGGCTGTATGGGGTGTGGTGCAGGACGGGAGCGATGCTCAAGCCGGGACATTGGCGGCACGGCAGGTATATGAAAGCCAATTTCCGGAAGGGAACGCGCGTTGGTGTCATATCACCTTGCGCCATTACGCGCGTCGAATCGTGGAAGAAGCGTGTCGCAACGGATGGCTGCCGGATATTGACCCCAACAGCGTCAGACCGCCTTATCGGAGCAAATTGCCGTTGGGTGAAGTGCCAAGCAATAAAGGCTTGAAAGCACTCGATGCATCGAAAGGATTTGGAAGGATAATTTTTTCCAGCACGAGCAATGATTTTTACCGCTACATCATGGGCGGCAACTCAGCCTCACTTGACTTCCTGTCAAAGCCACTACCGGATTCTGCCGAACCGGCAAGGCCGTTTACGCGAGCAGAAAGTCTCATATCCAGAGGCGCTGACGAAAGCATATTCGACTTGGCGCTGGCAGCCCGTTTTGTAGCCTGGAATTGCTTGGCCTTGGGATGGACGGCAGAACGATTTGAAGATTTCGATACTGGTCTTTACACACGAGGCCATAGTCGGATGGGCGATGATGAAGGTACGGAGCGTATCGGTAAAAAATACCAGTGGATCAGTTGGTATACCTTGCTGGCCTTCCTTTCTGACAACTATGCCATGACGCCGGCCTGGAACAAGGGGCCTCGCGTATATGAGACGCCAGCCCAAGTTCATGTCAACCCTCATGATCCCGCGCGCTGGCTGCAAGTTGTTGCACCGGCCATTTCTAGAAATGACAAACAGGAGTTCTGGTGCATCCCCAGCCTGCCATCCTGGCCCCTACACAACCTGGAGGAAATGAAAGCTTGGGTGGCATCTTTGAGTTATGACCTACCACCTGCGGATGTCATTGGTTGTGCGCCTGCTTTGCCGCGAGAGTGGGGTGACGGGCCTTGGCTGAGACTGGCTGCGGAGCATATTTGGCAGAGTAAATTCGCCCCTGGTGGTTGGGGTCTTGGAAAAGACTATTTCGCTGACTTATGGTGGCAATGTTGGCCGATGCTTATTTATGCTGACGACTTGCCAAGGTTGCTGGAAAAAGTGAGTGAGCCAAAGGTGCAGAAAGAGTTGGCCGCTGTAGGACGAATTGACCCCGCGAATGATTGGCATGCCCCGCTTGCTCAGTGGCCCGCCACGCAGGCTGATTGGGACAGTGGATTTCGAAAATCTAAACCTAACAACAGGCATGACTTCTGGTTGCCAGTTGGGTGGCGACCAATGGTTGGAGAATGCGGACATCCGGATCGGCGCGATGATCATGCGCCCGTACTGCTACCCATGCCATCTTTATTTCGCGAGTGGGGGCTGGAGCTGGATTTGAGGCGTGGTTTGATTTTGCATCAAGGTGAACCAGTATTTGGATTGGCGGGATGGTTGTTTGGTGAAAGTGCATTGTTTGTGAATTTACCCAGATTCCTTGGCTTGCTGGGTGCATCGGGATATGCGCTGATCTGGCGGTGGTGCGGCGAACGCAGAGCATTCATGAATCTTGGCTTGGGAGGTCGAGATGAAGAGGACTTTGCTTGGGCGGATTACCACGGCATCGGTTACTTGGGCGCTGATGGACGTTTACAGGGCGCTTGGTCGGAAAAGAAAATCCGCAGAAGAGAATAGGTTGCTTGGTAATTATCCCTGGAGCCAACTTCGCCCTCTTTCAGAAGAGCCATACAACACAGGTCAATAGGGCGGGCGCGACTCAGTCTGGTGGTCTGGTATGTTCATCAAGGCTGACGTTTGGCCGTGCAGCTCTGTTGTCTGCTAAGGCCGAGCTGCAGCCGGCGCCCAGATCACCGTGTACGTCACCTTGGTGATAAGTAGGCCGACATTGCCCATGAAAAAGTCATCTGACCGTTGAGGGTCGGTTGCCGACAGCAAACCACGCAAACTCAGTGGCCGCTTGTGGTCCCGGAGCGGCCAGCTCGATGGGAAACCGCCGAGGCCGAGCATCAACGGCTGGATCAGACGGGAAGCAGTCGCTCAGACTTTTTAGGCCACCAGCTGCCACCGACCCTTATGGAAAGCTTTCCATAAGGGTCTTCACCCGTTACTCAGCAAGATCGGAAGCGGCCATCGGGCGGTTCCGAGCTTCGACATTTGCCAATGGCGCCATGGGCAGCCAAGCGAACCCTTGCGCTGATCGCCGTGGCTGTCCTCCCCAAACCAACGGCACTGACTCCAGCGGCATCTCGCTACTTGTGCCGGCACGAACGACGGTTCTCCTGGTCACGGACTTGGACCGTCCTCACAGCAAGCCTTCACGCAACCAGGAGAGCCCGCCTACTCCTCATCATCACCCTCGCCATCGCGGCGCGGGACGGTTTGCGGGTCGCAGGTAATGGCGCGGTAGATCTCGACGCGGTCGCCCGGGCGAAGGGCCGCGTCGAGCTTTACCAGGCGGCCAAAGACGCCCACCTTCTGCGTTTGCAGGTCGATGGTCGGGAAGGACTTGAGGATGCCGGAGCGGTCGATCGCCTGGTGCACGGTTGACTCGTCGGGCACCTCGATGGTCATCCAGATCTGCTGCCCGGCTTCGGAATACGCGACTCCTACCTGCATGGCAAAACCCCTTTCGCGTCAGGCACCGGATTCAGGCGAGCGCCGGTGCCGGCACGACGGCCTTGTTGGCTTCCCGCGCGCGCAGCTCGAACGCCCGCTTGCCCGCCAGCAGCAGGCCCAGGACGAGAAAGCCGCCGGGAGGCAGAATCATCAGCAGGAAGCCGCCGTAGCCGGGGATCACCGTCAGCTCGATGGCGCGAAACGCCGGCCCGAGGAGCAGGCTGGCCTGCGCGAACAGGGTGCCGCTGCCGAGCAGCTCGCGGATCAAGCCGATCAGCGTCAGGGCGCCGGTAAATCCCAGGCCCATGGCCAGGCCGTCGACGGCCGACGCAGCGACCGTGTTTTTCGAGGCAAAGGCTTCTGCGCGGCCCAGGATGGCGCAGTTCACCACGATCAGGGCGATGAACAGGCCGAGCACCTTGTACAGGTCGTGCAACCAGGCATTGAGCCCGAAATCGACGAGCGTCACCAGCGTCGCGATCAAAACGACGAAGATCGGGATGCGCACCTGCGGACTGACCAGCGAGCGGATCGACGCCACCAGAACATTCGACGTGACCAGCACTGCCGTGGTTGCCAGGCCCATGCCCAGGCCATTGGTGCCGCTGGTGGTGACGGCCATGGTCGGACAGAGGGCGAGCATCTGGGCGAAGACGACGTTCTGCAGCCACAAACCGTCCTTCAGCGTCTGAACGAGTTGTTTCACGGTGTTTTGCCTCCCTGCAGGATTTCCGCGCGGTGCGCGGCAAAAAAATCGAGTCCCTCCTTGACCGCCTTGACGACGGCGCGCGGCGTGATGGTGGCGCCGGCCATCTGATCGAAGACGCCGCCATCCTTTTTCACCGCCCACTTCTCCGCCGGCAGCGTCGCCAGCGAGAGGCCGTTGAACGACAGAATCCACGGTGACTTCGCCAGATCGATCTTGTCGCCCAGACCGGGGGTTTCGGCGTGCTTGAGGACGCGAGCGCCGAGCAGCACGCCGGCACGGTCGATACCGACCAGCACCAGCACCTCGCCGGAGTAGCCGCGCGCCGAGGTCTGGAAGATCGCCGCGGCGACCTCGCCCTGGCGGCGGGCGAGGTAGACCCGCCGGCTGCTCCCGTCGCCGTTGCCGATCTCCAGCGTATCGGCGAGCAGATCGTTGTCGGCGAAACGCTCCGGCAGCACCTGTGCCAGCGAGGCCTGGAGATCGCGCGCCTCGGCGGCGACGATCCGCTCGCGCGTGCCGCTGACGGCGAAGGCGAGCGCGGCGCTGGCGACCAGCGCGATCACCCCCAATGAAACCCCCTGGTAGGCCAGGTGGTCACGCAGCCCAGCGATGGCGAGTTTCACGACTCGATCTCCAACGGCGTGCCGCGCCGGTCACGACCATAGATGCGCGGCTTGAGGTAGCGGTCGATCACCGGCGTCAGCGCGTTCATCAACAGCACGGCGAAGGCGACGCCTTCGGGATAGCCGCCCCAGGTACGGATGACGTAGGTCAGGAAGCCGACACCGGCGCCGAAGACGAGCTGGCCGGGAGCGGTATTTGGCGAAGTCACGTAGTCGGTGGCAATGAAGAAGGCCCCCAGCATGGCAGCACCGGACAGCAGGTGGGTGCCGACCGACAGGTAGCGTGCCGGGTCGATGCCGTGCATCAGCGAGGCGAACAAGGCAAGCGTCGCCAGCATGGCGAACGGGATATGCCAGGTAATGAGGCGCAAGCCGAGCAACAGCAGGCCGCCCGCAGCAATCAGCAACGACGCGGTCTCGCCCAGGCTGCCGGCGCGCTCGCCAAGCAGGCTGAGCGTCGGCGCCTGCGTCGCGGCCAGCGACTGCAACAGGTCGATGCCGCGCGACAGCTCGCTGCGCGCGTAGCCGAAGAGGGTCGCGCTGCTCATCGCGTCGAGCGTTGCCGGCAGCGTGCCGAAGGTGATGCGCAGGCCATCGACAAATCCCGGCGCGTTCGCCGAGAGCAGCGGCACTGGCGCCGTCCACAGGGTCATCGGCACCGGGAAGGAAATCAGCAGCATCACCCGCGCCACCATCGCCGGATTGAAGAGATTCTGCCCGAGGCCGCCAAAAACCTGCTTGCCGATGACGGTGGCGAACAGCCCGCCGACGACGCCCACCCACCACGGTGCCCAGGGCGGCAGCGAGAGCGCCAGCAACCAGCCGGTGAGCAGCGCCGAGCCATCGCGAAGCGTCGACGCGACCGGTTCCTGGCGCAGGCGCAGGCAGAACGCCTCGCCGAGAATCGCCGAAGCGGTGGTGATCCACCACAGATGAATGGCCGGCCAGCCGTACAGCCAGAAGCCGAAAAGCGTCGCCGGCAGCAGGGCGGCAGAAACCCACAGCATGACCCGCGTGACGTTGTTCGCGCCGGCGGCATGCGGCGCCGCGACGGGAGCCGCGTGGCGCGGCGGGATCACGTCGCCGCCTCGCTGGCGGGGTTGACGACGCGCACCGGCGGTGGCCGCAGGCCGGCTCCGGCGGCGGCCTTGGCGGCGTCGCGCTCGGCCTTGCGCTTGGCCGCGGCAGCCGCCTTGTCGCGCGCCTCACGTTCCAGCCGCGCGACACGCTCGTCGGCCAGGCGCCGTGTCGCGTCGTTGCGCAGCTTGCTGCGCTCGCGCGCCGACAGCTCGCCCTTGGCGTAACTGAAATACTGCACCAGCGGAATGTGCGACGGGCAGACGTAGGCGCAGCAGCCACAACCGATGCAGTCGGATAGGCCGAAGCCGGTAGCGCCATCGAGATCGTCGACGCCGATGCGGCTGGCCATCTCCAGCGGCAACAGGCCCATCGGGCACGCGCGCGTGCAACTGCCGCAACGGATGCACGGGCCGGCCGCCGGCGTCCGTGCTTCGGCGGCGTCGAAGGCGAGGATTCCCGACGCCCCCTTGACGATGGGTACCCGGGCGTGCGGCAGGACGATTCCCATCATCGGTCCGCCGAGCACCAGCCGCGCCGGCCGGCCGCTGACACCGGCGAAGCGCAGGAGATCGACCACCGGCGTGCCGATCGGTGCCAGCACGTTGCCGGGCCGCGTCAGGGCGCCGCCGTTCAGCGTGACGATGCGCTCGACCAGCGGTTCGCCGCGGCGCAGGGCGCGATGCACGGCGGCACAGGTGGAGACGTTGTGCACCAGCACGCCCACCTCGGCGGCACGCGCGTCGGCCGGCACTTCCTTGCCGGTCAGGGTCTGGATCAGTTGCTTGTCCGAGCCCATCGGATAGCGCGCCGGCACCGGCCGCACGTGCACGTTGCCGAAAGCGGCGGCGGCCACCCGCATGGCAGCGATCGCCTGCGGCTTGTTGTCCTCGATGCCGACCAGGGCCTCGCCGGCGCCGATGGCGTACATGACGATGCGCAGGCCGTCGACCACCTCATCGGCACGATCGCGCATGATTCGATCGTCGGAAGAGAGGTAAGGCTCGCATTCGCCCCCGTTGACGATCAGCGTGCTCACCTTCAGGCGGCGGCCGAGATTGAACTTCACCGCCGCCGGAAAGGTCGCGCCGCCGAGTCCGACGACACCGGCCGCCGCCGTTCGCCGGGCGATCTCCGCGGGCGCCAGCGCGAACGGATCGGCCACCGGCAGGCGTTCGCACCAGGCGTCGGCGCCGTCGGGGGCAATCGTGATGGCCAGTTGCGCGAGGCCGGAAGGATGCGGCGCGGTGATCTCGCCGATGGCGCTCACCTCCCCCGACGTGGGCGCATGCACCGGCGCCGAGACGTTGCCCTGGGGCTCGGCGATCAACTGGCCCTTCAGGACGTGCTGCCCAACCAGGACGATCGGCCGCGCCGGACCACCCACATGCTGCTGCATCGGCACGTAGAGCCGTTCCGGCAGCGGCAAGGCGCGCAGCGGCACGTCGGCCGCCGGCAGCTTGTGGTCGTCCGGGTGCACGCCCCAGTGCGGGTGGCGGCGGAAGATTTTCTCGAAGATGCCCACTCTAAGCCTCGTTTCCGGTCGGTTCCTGTCGCTCGCCGGCTAGGCCGCGAGCGCCACCGGCGTCATTGCCGGTTTCGGCCACACCCAGTGCTGCACGGTGACCGGCAAGGGCTGCAGCAGCAGCGCCTCGGTCGGGCAGCGGTCGATGCAGTTGCCGCAACCGGTGCACGCTTCGCGAATCACGTTGTGTATCTGCTTGGCCGCGCCGACGATCGCATCGGTCGGGCAGACCTTGCTGCAACGGCAGCAGCCGATGCAGATCTCCTCGGCGACGCTGGCAATCTGGGGTCCCTGATCGGTGATGGCGTCCAGATCGATGCTGATCCCCAGCTTGGCCGCCAGCGCCTGCGCCAGCGCCTTGCCGCCCGGTGGGCAGAGCGTCACCGGTGCGCTGCCCTCGGCGATTGCCGCGGCCGCGCGCGGGCAACCGGCAAAGCCGCACTGACCGCAGTTCGAGCCCGGCATCAGGGCCTCGATCTCGGCGGCGAGCGAATTGCCCTCGACATGAAAATGCTTCGCTGCGACGCCGAGGACCAGACCAAGCAGGGTGCCCAGCACGGTCAGCGAGAAAATGGCGAGCCACATGGCAGTCTCCTAGGAAAAGCTGAGGCCGGCAAAGCCCATGAATGCCAGCGACAGCAGGCTGGCAAGGATGAAGCTCACCGGCGCCCCGGCAAAGGCGGCCGGCACGCGCGCCAACGCCAGGCGTTCGCGCAGGCCGGCAAAGATCAGCAGCACCAGGGTAAAGCCCAGCGCCGAACCGAAGCCGTACACGAGGCTCTTGAGAAAACTCATCTTCTCCTGGGCGGTGAGCAGCGCCAGGCCGAGGACCGCGCAGTTGGTGGTGATCAGCGGCAGATAGATGCCGAGTGCCTGATAGAGCGCCGGCGCCGACTTCTTGACGACCATTTCGACGAACTGCACGGTCGCCGCGATGACCAGGATGAAGGTGAGAATCCGCAGGTAGCCGAGGTCGAAGGGCGCCAGCAGCCAGTGCTCGAGCATCCAGGTGGCGGCACACGCCAGGGTGATGACGAAGGTGGTGGCGAGCCCCATCCCCAAGGCGCTGTCCATGTTGCGGGAGACCCCCATGAACGGACAGAGCCCGAGAAATTTCACCAGCACCACGTTGTTCACCAGCGCGGTCGAAAGCAGCAGCAGGAAATAGGCGGTCATTGTCGGCAGGCTCCTCGACCATCGCTCTGCACGAAGCGTGCCATCGCCTGCTGCACTGCACACCAAAGCCGTGCCGGTGTTGCCAAGTGCGCACCAGCATGGCGTTTTTTGTTCGCCGGAGAGACCGGACGGGCTGCCGTCGGCAGCCTCCGCTCCTGTCGCAAATCCGACAAAACGCCACAAGAAGCGCCGCAAACGGCAGCCGAATCAAGGGCGGCACGAAAACTGCTCCACTGCAGGGAAACACGTCGACAGGGAGACGCGCAATGACCAGCCAACAACTCAGAGCAGCGACCGAAGGCGAGCAACGAGCAGGGGATGCGCTGCCGCCGAGCATTCACCCACAGGTCTTCCAGCACACGGTCAATCAGGCCGACGTGGCGATCTCGATCACCGATGGGCGGGGAAACATCCTCTATATCAATCCCGCGTTTACGCGCCTCACCGGTTACGCGGGCGAGGAAGCCGTCGGCCAGAACCAGTCGCTCGTCTCCAACCACAGCATGCCGCGCGAGTTCTACCAGGATCTGTGGCAAACGATTTCCCAAGGCGAGCCGTGGACTGGCCGCCTGATCAATCGCCGCAAGGACGGCAGCAAGTACCTTGCCGAACTGAGCATCTCGCCGGTGGCCAACGCCGGCGGCGAGATCCTCAACTATCTCGGCATGCATCGCGACATAACCGAACTCCACCGCCTGGAATCGCAGGTGCAGAATCAGAAGGCGCTGATCGAGTCGGTGGTCGATGCCGCGCCGATGGTCATCGCCCTGCTCGACGTCGACGACCGGGTCGTTCTCGACAACCATGAATACAAAAAGCTGCAGGCCGATCTGGGAATGGCCGAGCCGGCGCCGATGCTGATGTCGGCGGTACGCGCCGGCCTCGAACTCGACTCGGCACGCGGTCGGCGCACGTCGGGCTACCTGTTCCTCGATCGCGAAGTGCGGCTCGACCCTCCCGGCGGCCGCTCACCACGCTGGTTTTCGTGCTCGGGAAGCCGCGTGCGCGAGGACGATACCTCGGCCGACGCCTTCCTCGCCGGCCAGGGGCGCGACTATCTGCTGCTGGTCGCCAAGGAGATTACCAGCCTGCGCACGCAGCAGGAAAAGGTTCGCGTCGCCGCGCTACAGGTGCTGATGGCCGACGAAGACCGCGTCTCCGGCTTGCGCGAGAGCCTCGCGGCAGCCACTTTCCGGCTCGAGGGACCGCTCAACATGATGGCTTCGGTGGTCGGCATGCTGGCACGGCGCCAGGGCGAGACGGACCCGATGTCGGTCGCCCTCGCCGAGGCCATCGGTGCCGGCCAGCAGGCGCTCGCGGACTTGCGCTCGATGATCCCGGGCGAAACCCGCGAAGCGATCGGCGCCGTCAACCTCAACGAGTTGCTGCGCGATGTGCTCGACCTGTCCACCGGCCGCCTGCTCGCCGCCGGCATCACCGTGATCTGGCAACCGCAGGCGATGCTGCCGGCGCTGCAGGGTGCTCCGAACAAGCTGCGCTCGCTGTTCAAGGCGCTCATCGACAATGCCATCGAGGCGATGAACACGCGTGGCTGCCGCGAGCGCGAGCTGACGGTGGCCAGCAAGGCGCGTCTCGGCGGCATCGAAGTCGATATCGCCGACAGCGGACCAGGAATCGCCAGCGCCCAGCTACTCAAAGTGTTCGAGCCCTTCCATACCACCAAACGCGGCGGCGGCCATCTCGGCACCGGCCTGTCGGCCGCACAGCAGATCGCCGCCGAGCATGGCGGCTTCCTCGAGATCGAACCGACGAAGACGCGCGGCTGCCGTGTGCGCGTGCTCCTGCCGTTGCACCGACGACCATGAACGAGACTCCCTCGGCGTCCTTGCTGCCCTTCCAGTTCGAAGTCCTCGCGCGCATCGGACAGCTACTCGCGCGCTCGCTCGATGCGCCGCAGAGCCTGCGCGAAGTGCTGCGCACGCTGGAGATCAGCGGTCATCTGAGCCGGGGCATGATCGCCGTTGTCGATCCCGACAGCGGCGACCTCAATGTTTACGCCGTGCATGGCCTCGATCATGACGATTTCCAGGCGGTCTGCTACCGGGCCGGCGAGGGTCTGCTCGGCCGCATCCTCGAAAGCGGCCGGCCCTGCGCGGTGGCGCGACTGGGCGAGGATCCACGTTTCCTCAACCGGCTCGGCCTGTACGAGCGGGATCTGCCCTTCATCGCCGTGCCCATCCATTTCAGCGGGACGCTGCAGGGCGTGCTGGCGGTGCAGCCCGATGCGCAGGACGACGGTCTGCTCGACGAGCGCGTCCGCTTCGTCGAGCTGCTCGCCAACCTGGTCGGCCAGAGCGTCCGCCTGTCGCTCGAAGCCGCGCAGGAGCGCCGGTCGCTCGACCAGGAGCGCGATCCGCAGCGCCGCACCGTTCGCCACCGCCCCGGCTTCGGCAACCTCGTTGGCCATTCGCCGGCCATGCTGCGCGTCTTCGACCAGATCCGCATGGTCGCCAAATGGTCGACAACAGTCCTGATCCGCGGCGAAACCGGTACCGGCAAGGAATTGATCGCCAACGCCATCCACTACAACTCGCCGCGCGCGCGCGGACCCTACGTGCGCCTCAACTGTGCCTCGCTGCCCGAGAACCTGCTCGAGTCGGAACTTTTCGGGCACGAGAAGGGCGCCTTCACCGGCGCCGTCAACTCGCGCAAGGGGCGCTTCGAAATGGCCGACGGCGGCACGCTCTTTCTCGACGAAATCGGCGACATCTCGCCGGCCTTTCAGGCCAAGCTGCTGCGCGTCCTGCAGGAGGGCGAACTGGAGCGGGTCGGCGGGGGCCGCACGCTCAAGCTCGACGTGCGGCTGATCGCCGCCACGCATCGCGACCTCGAAGCAGCGGTCGATGGCGGTGACTTCCGCGAGGATCTCTACTACCGCCTCAACGTCATGCCCATCGTGTTGCCGCCGCTGCGCGAACGGCTCGAAGACCTGCCGAAAATCGCCAGCCACCTGCTCGAGCGCCTCGGCGGCATGCAGCGTCGGCCGCTGCGCCTCACCGCCGGCGCACAGCGACGCCTGGTGCAGCACCACTGGCCGGGCAACGTGCGCGAACTGGAAAACTGCCTCGAACGCGCGGCAGTGATGTCGGAAAACGGCGAAATCGACGCCGAACTGATTCGTATCGACAAGGCGCGCGAGCGCAGCGGCAGACGCCCGGCTGGCGCGGCGCCGGCGCCTCTGCCCAGTCACCCGGGCAGCACCGTCGCGCTACCGGGCGCCGGCGCCCTGGCGACCGCTGGGGCCGACGACGACGGCGAGCCCGCCGCCGAACCCAGCGAACGCGAGCGCGTGATCGCTGCCCTCGAACGCGCCGGCTGGGTGCAGGCACGCGCCGCCCGCCTGCTGGGCATGACGCCACGGCAGATCGCCTACCGGGTGCAGATCCTCAACATCGAGATGAAACAGATCTGATAGTCAGGATCACATCCATTGCGTGCCCAAATGCCGGGGAAAACAGGGACAAGGTCTCGGCGTTCCGGCGCCTCCAGCGGCGCCACGATAACGAACGGTGCGAACGCCTCGGTCGCCGTCAAGAAGCGGGCCTTCTTTTCCCTCGCCCTTTCCTCTCATGCGGGCTTTGCCACGCCTTTGATCGATCAGCGCTATGTCTATGTTCTTGCGTTTGTCCAGACGTTGCTCGAAACAATCGGCCGTGCCGGCCTGGATCATCTGGTCTTCGGAATGGGCGAACAGGCGATTAGGCGTTGGCGTTCATGAACGCTCCAAGGTGTCTGCAGCCTGCTTCAGTCCCTCGAATATGGTGCTGGCCAAGTCTTCAGGGAAGCTTGCGGGTAGATCGTCAGCCACCTCCGCGATGGCTTGGGGGGTTCTGGCGACCAGCTCGTCAATCAGTGCCGGCGCATCCGGCAGCCGACAGTCGAGAGCGGTTTGCTCAAAGTGCTCACGTCGGATGTCAGCCCATTGGTAATGCCGGTTCTTGCCATCGATGGCCATCGCCATTTTGACCTTTGGCGCAGAAAGGCAACCGGCCCCGTGGCCCATCACCGGATGCGCGGAAAGCACGTCGTAGCGCGGCGTCAGTCGGTAAAAGCCTCTGGGTTCGATGAAAACACTGAAATTCTTGGCGTGCCCATCGATGGCGGCGAGCATCCAGAACAAAACCTGAGTGCGGAAAAAGTCCCGGCGGTCGACTGGCGCCTGGCTGGATCCGCTCAGTTGATCGAGGATAGGCCGAATGCCGGGGCCACCCTGGCTTTCATATTTGATGTCCGGCGGTACACCGAAAACCTGGGCAAAATCCTCCTGCGGCAAACGGAGCAGGCGACCATCGGCCATCCAGCGGCGGTCGAAGCGTTCGGCGCAGAGCGCCTTCATGGTCCCAAACTGAACGATCCCGGCCCTGGCGACGGGAATGTCGAAAGCCTGCAACAGGCGGTGGCAAAGCTACTCGTTCTCCAGCGAGGTCGACAGATCGATACCACCCGGCATCTGGCCCATTGGGAATTTGAAAATATGGGTCGTCGGCGTGGCACCGAGCGGGCGACACCAACTGCCCTGGTGCCAAAGGAGGGCTGTCTTTTCCTGCGCGCCGGCAATGGCAATCCGGAAGCTGTCGTCGGTCTGGGTAAAGGCGGGGGCGGTCAGCGTGCCGGCCAGATGTTCAGCCACCTGTTCGTCGGAAAACGGCTCGAACTGGACGCTCTCCGTTTCTGGCGGGCTTTCGCCAGCGGGCAGAAGCTGCAGGGCGCCGACACAGTCCCGGCCGATTTCAGCGAGCAGGCGGAAAGCTTCGGTACCTGTTGAAAAGCGCCTGGCCAGGCGCTGTCGAATGTTGTCGTTGTCTGGCAGCAGATTCTCGAAGTAATTGCGGACCCGTTCGCCCCTGTAGGGCGCGCCGGCTGGCCGCAGCGGCATGGACTGCGAAATCGGCCGCCCGAGCGGCGAGGCGAGCCAGGTTTCATCGTAATGCAGTTGATGCTCGCCCTGCGCGGTGACCACCCAGGATCCGACCGGTTGGCCGTTCATCCACAGGCCAAGCGCGCCGGATTTCCGGGTGTGCCGCATCACCACGCCTCGTTACCGCTGCCGCGCAGAGTGGCAACAAGATCGAGGCTGATGGCGACGTCGACCGCCGACAGATAGCGCAAGAGGCTGTCCACGCTACAGCGCCAGGGCTCGGTTTCCAGCAGGGAGATGGTCTTTTGGCCAAGCCCGCTCTGCCTGACCATTTGAACCTGCGTCAGGCCTGTTTGCTTGCGGAAGCCTTTCAAGGTAGGGCCAAGCTGTTGCGGGTTGGCAATGACGAAGGGCACGGCAGGCTCCGTAAAAACGTCGTATGGGGGATATTGCACAAATATACCCTTTGGGGTGTATTCGTCGTTTATGCCTTGGGGGGTGCAAGTCACAAACGGAGCTGACCGGAGATCAGGCGGGATCAGGCGGGGGAGGAGCAGGTCGCGGGCTTGGCGGAGTTGGGCGACTTGTTTCTTCGCGTGTGGATCTGCTCGAACATCGGGCCAACGGCTTTCTCAAAGCTTTCGCGGATACCTCATTGGACACGGCTTGGACTTGGTGAATTACCCCTTGCCTGCTATTCTCGGCCAGTATAGGTCAGCGAGATCCTCAGGTTGCTCGCGGAGGCTGGGGGGTTTCTCGTCGCTCCCCGGGGTAGCCACCGCCAGGTCAGGCACTCTGCAAAGCTTGGCCGCGTGACCGTTGCCGGCAGGCCGAGTGATGATCTTGCGCCTGGCACGCTGGGCAGCATCCTGAGGCAGGCAGGATTGGGAAAGTGAGGATTTGATGCGCTACGCAATAGACATCGAGAGAGCTGTAGGCAAGCATTCCGCCTCCCTCCCAGACGTTCCCGGAGGCGTGGCAACCGGGGACACTTTCCAGGAAGTTGGAGGTGCAGTTGGCGATGGCATAGCATTTCACCTCAATGGGCTTCGCGAAGACCGGGCTCCATTAGCGCAACCCTCAGCGTTGTTGAGTGTAGGGAGGTCGCCACGTGACGTGTCGGCGAAGCGGAGCGTCGATTGGTTACGGGTGAACACATTTGAGGGCCGTTGTTTTTTCCCAGGGCCCCGAAGCAGGTGCAATCACTGGCAACACCCGCACCGAGACAAGAGGAATGATCTGACCCCGCCGCGTAGGCCGTATGCTTTTGGAGAGTTCTTCAAGGAGCCCTCTTGGCGGCCGCGCAACGCCGTTGGCATTGACGCAATTGTCGGAATTTTAGTGATCGTGCCCATGCCCTACCTTCCTGTTTTCGTTAGAACTTCATCCATGCATGTGCATGCATCCAGCATGCTGACGCAAAACTCTGCGTCAATTAGGTGTGCTACATCACGTTAGATTTCCATGTGGCCATCCCAATACGCTTCGTTCTTGAGCTTCCTCGAAGAAACGCTTGAGGGGCATCACCTCATCGACTCAACGGCTTTCACCTTAGCTTTCCCCACCTATGATCTGATGCCTTTCGACTATCTTGACTTCGCGGAAGCGGAGCTTGAGAAGAACACATCTGCCGCGCGCATTAACTGCATCGCACACCTGAAGCGAGCCATTGAATGCGAACTCGATACTTTTCTACAGGTCTTTGGTCTTGGATCGGTAGCTAAGAATTTGCCACAAAAACTTCAGTTCGCCTCTGATGCAGGACTCTTCTCGTCTCGCTCGATTGGAAAACTCAACAAAGCTAGAAACAAGCTTGAGCATGAGTATGCGGTCCCGGAATCACTGGAGCTTGAAAGCTACTTCGATATTGCTACCGGCTTTGTTCACTCCGTCGAAGGTAGCCTCTACTTGCTTTCTCAGCACAACGAAATGCACTGGGGCAACTTAGCTGAACTAAACCACGTATTTGGTGGAGAGTTCTCCAGCGAGAAACGCGAAATCAGCTTCTATTGGCAGTCTGAGGGTCAGAATCTCAGCGTTGTATTTTCTAGCGCCACTAACGTCAAACAAATGGCATATGGCCTGCATGTGTATCTCTTACTATGCCGGGCATCCACACTTCTATCGGCTGACTACGTTGTCAGCAAGCTCAAGCAAATTCATACAAAGAGCTAAGCTATGCGACGCGGAAATCTAACTCATCATTCCACCGGACCTGCGCGAAAAGCCGCGCAGTCCGGTGAATTCAAACGTTAGCCACCACAAAACAGGGATTGCCACATGGCAAAGCAACTATCACCGGCTGGTATTATGGCGCTCAAGGAAGCGCTCTGTTCTGTCTATTGGTACAAATCCGAGCTTCGAGGCTTTCTGCAAC